>BNJT01001981.1_pt1 | contig 42971 bp, 46 predicted proteins | sample 8540491 | NCBI WGS metagenome assembly BNJT01 (sample SAMD00202455, study PRJDB9452) | human saliva metagenome | host: Homo sapiens | reverse complement strand
TTTGTAGCCATATTTACTCATTCTGTTTTCTCTTTTCCTATCCTATAATAATTGTAATGTCCTAGAATTAGTTGACAACTTTGGTTTCTTAATTTCATTCTTCTTTGACAAGTTTATTTGCTAAATTCATCAAGGCTTGTCTTGTTCTTTTCTTAACTACATAGTTAGTTGACAGTTGTCTTCTAATTGCAAAATTACTCTTTTTATTTTCTTGTTGCGGTTGTTTCTACCTCCTTCTTTTTATTGTTTGACTTAATAATGTGTGCCGAGGAAGTTATGCCGTCAACCTTCCGACTTCTTCCATTGGCGTTCTCATCTGCAGACTCTGATGCGGTCTGAACGTGTTGTACAGTTTGTATGGTCGATGGTCCGTTACCTAACAATAGGATAAGCCTTTGTGTTCAGATAGTTCATGTAAAACACGCCTCTTCTACCTTAAAAACGAAGGTCGAAGGAGGAGTGTATGGATAAGCCGATGCAAAGCCTTGCTTAAACCGAATAGGAATGACGATAAAGTGGATAGTTGCTGCTCATCGCGCGACGGGGTAAAGAGGCGCGCGGAAAGAGTGCCCCCGGAGGCTTAATCAGCAGTCTTTACATATTTGCGTTTAGCGCTATATTCGTCAATATCTATGCGAATGATATCTACGCGATGGAAAGATTTCTGCGCATATTTAGCTCCAATCTCTTGATCGTTGGGCGAGAGTTTGGCTATCAATAGATGCAGTGCGTTCATCTTTTTCTTCTTCAGATAGATCAATGCGAGCACGCCCCGACATGAGTACGCTCTCATATTCAGTTGTAAATTTGTTGGGTAAGAGATTTGTCCGCCCAACTATGCAGAACGTCACTTCCGGATGGATGGCCAATGCTTGCAACTTTCGCCCTTCCGGCGCGCAATGGATATAGAGCGCGTGATCACCGTCCCAGACATAATTAAAGCGGGATGCCGTAGGGCTTGCCTTCGGCCGAGATCATAGAGAGGAAACCATATTCAGCTGTCTTGATTAGTTCTAAGGCGCGCGCTTCGTCCATAAGTCGGTCGCGACGCCGCACATCGTCATTATTATATCTCATCATTGTTAAGCGTATGATTGGGTTTAACGTTATTCTTTTCTATATGCGCTTTCACGGCCTTTGCTGCTGCGCGGCGCAGGTTAGCTTTGGCGCACTCAGGTTGCAGCGCTTCAGAGAGGGGAGTGGTAGGCGGCGTCACAGTCTCTACTCCGGCAAAGCCGGCTGCTGTGAGTAAAGCTTCGTCGTCCACGGCGCCGGCCAAAAGATAAACAGGCTTTTGATATGGAGCCGCAGCCTGCAATACGCCGTGCGGCACTTTGCCACCTAGCGTTTGCGCATCAGCGTGTCCCTCACCCGTTAAAATAAGGTCTACTTGTGACGCACGTGCCGTAAAGTCTGCATCGGCAAGCACAAAGTCGATTCCGCGTACGATTGTTGCGCCCATTGTTGCTACCAAACTACCCGCAGTGCCGCCGGCAGCGCCTGCTCCGGATTGTTGGTGCAGACTTACGCCCCATTGCTTTTGATATAGGTCAGCCAAATGCGTGAGGGCTGTTTCAATGCAGCCCACCTCTTGCGGGCTTGCCCCTTTTTGTGAGGCGAAAGTATGCGCTGCGCCGCGCGGGCCGCAGAGCGGATTATCGACGTCGCAGAGTAGGAGGATACGACACTTACGCCAGAGCGGAGAGACTGCCGCCGTATCAATGCTCGCTATGCGATGAAAATCGTCAATCCTATCAGCCACTTCGCACCCCATTCGATCCAAGAAGCGAACGCCTAAACTTCGCAGCAAGCCTACGCCCCCATCGCTCGTAGCGCTTCCTCCTAGTCCGAGAAGCAAAGTCGTGCAGCCATGATCTAAGGCATCGAGCATCAATTGCCCCGTACCGCGCGTTGTGCGCCCCAATATGGAAGAGGCCCCATTGCATATGAGCGCATAGCCGGAAGCCGCTGCCAGTTCGATGACGGCCGTTTGCCGCTCTTCATCGAAAGCATAGGCGGCGCGCACGAGGCAGCCTTCCGGCCCTTCGACCTCCTTATATATAATATTGTGTGGGCGGCGAGCAGCCAATACGTCCGTTAAACCTTCACCTCCATCACTCAAAGGGCAAAGAGAGTGTGGCATCGGTCACCACGCTCCGAACACCTTCGGCCATCGCCTGCGCCACGGCAGAAGCAGACAGGCAAGCTTTGAAAGAGTCGGGTGCAATGAGTAAATGTAGCGGCATAATCGGAAGAATCTATTGTTTATGATGTGCAGAATTACACAATTCCGCGCAAATACAGAAGTAAATCTGCAAAAAAATAGGTATCAATGACGGATGAAATGCTTAAAAAGTTGCAGCATATAGGTTCTTAAATAATGCTAAATAATCGCGGTGCAAATTTTAATGGGTTCCTTTCGTAAGCAAGTGAAAGTAAGTGTGTTAAAACAGGAATCTGCTTTTTTTGCGCACAGAAGGGTATACGTGCAAAAAAACTAAAGGGTGCTTGTTGACTACGATGATTTTTTTGTAATTTAGCGCAGTATTAAGAAAGTCGAATCCTACAAATAAAAAAACGACAAAGTGAGACTAAAAAACACCATTACGGCCTTGGCGTTTGGATTTTTTTCTCCTGCTATTGCGCTCAGGCCACAAACATAGAAAGAAAGACGACAATTGACGTAACGATCGACCAAGATGCGGACGATGATCCCGAGAAAGCAGAAAGCATCGTGCAGACAGCTTTACAATATATAGGCACTCGCTACCGCGCAGGACAAAGCAGCCCAAGTGGCTTCGATTGCTCAGGTTTCACGAGTTACGTTTATAAGAAAGAGAATTTGAGCATTACGCGCTCTTCGCGCACACAATATAGAGAAGGCGCCCCCATTACACAGATTGCAGACTTACAGAAGGGCGACTTAGTCTTCTTCGGGCGAGGGCGCAATCGTCATAACGTAGGCCACGTAGGCATCGTAACTGACGTCTCCGCAGATGGAAATAGTTTTAAGTTTATCCACGCAAGTCGCACGGGGGTCAAAAATAGACAATTCCAACTCGGCCTATTATAGCGCACGTTACATCGGTGCGCGACGTATCTTAGAAAAGTAGTAAATCAATCATCCATAAGATCGCGACAAGTTCTTCTTCTCTAAGAATAAGGGCTTGCCGCGATTCATGTTTTAAGAATTATGCATTTTATATCTTTAGTTGAGCTGCCCGTAGTCAGTGTCTCGCGCTTGGATCGCCTGTTAGATAAACTGCTTGATGGCAGTATTATGATAGGGCAGCGCATACTGATTGCGCTCGTTGTTTTTATTATAGGGCGCTATGTAGTTAAGTTGCTCAATCGCGTGTTTCGGCATGTGCTTGAGCGCGGCACGATGGATCCCGGCGTACAGAGCTTCTTGCGGAGCTTAGTCAATATCGTCCTGCTCATCCTGCTCATTCTCTCCGTCGTTGGTGCCTTAGGAATTAACACGACGTCGTTAGCCGCCCTCTTGGCCTCAGCCGGCGTTGCCATTGGTATGGCGCTATCCGGCAATTTGCAGAACGTAGCCGGAGGTATAGTGATCTTGCTTTTTAAGCCTTATAAGGTGGGCGACAATATCGAGGCACAAGGCAATGAAGGGACGGTAAAAGAAATCCTACTCTTCCATACGATTATTCAGACTGTAGATCTGCGTACAATATATATACCTAATGGACAGATGTCGACTTCTGTTGTGATCAATCAAAGTAAGTCTGACATCCGCCGAGCGCAGTGGATTGTCAGCATCGAATATGGCAATAACATCGCTCACGCAAAAGAAGTTATTCAGGCTTGTCTGGATGCTGAATCTCGCCTGATTCGCGTACCAACTACAGATACGGGCGAGCGATTGGAACCTTTCTTTATAGAAGTGACTAACCTAAACACCAGCAGTGTAGACTTGACGGTGCGCGCTTATGTTAAGAGTGCGGATTATTGGGACGTACGCTTCAAAATGAATGAAGCGCTTTACGCAGCGCTGACTGCTGATCCTGCGCTCAACATCCCCTTTCCCACAGAGACAGTACATATCGTTAAGGATAATTGATCTTTTTAGATGTAAGCGAGTAAGCGGTAGTGGCGCAATTGTGCTGCTACCGCTTACTTATAAGCCGCCACTTTGCTTTGAAATATGCTCCCAGGACAACCGGAAAACTCAAGATTCTTTTAAACAAGTACGCAGTTTATTTGTCTGATTGAAATTAATGAGTAAATTTGCCCACATATACTAAGATTACTTACTTACTAATTGGTAACTCTCTATCGGTTATGGAAAAAAATCATTTCAATACAACGCGAATGACGTTGTACGTTATCTGAACAAGCCCACAGCGGAATTTACGAAAGCTGACATCGTACGTTTTTATCTACGAAAAATGGCATTCGTATGATCAACTTCCTTTATCCTGCCGGCGATGGACGTTTGAAGACATTGAACTTCGTAATTACGGATATGGCCTATCTTGACACGATTCTCACTTGCGGTGAGCGTGTTGACGGTTCAAGTCTGTTCAAGTCTGTTCAAGCATCCAGCTCAGACCTTTATGTGTTGCCGCGTTTCTCCACGGCTTTCGTTGATCCTTTTGCTGAGATTCCTACGCTTGCTTTGCTTTGCGGCTTCTTCGATGCTGAAGGCAATCCTTTGGCAAGTGGTCCGGAGCAGACACTCAAAAAAAGCAGCTGCAGCCTTTACAAAGACTACCGGCTTTGAGTTTGAGGCGATGGGCGAGTTGGAATACTATGTGATTATGCCTGAGACCGATGCCTTCCCCGCAACGGACCAGCGCAACTATCACGAGAGCGATCCTTTCGCTAAGACCAACACTTTCCGCGTAAAATGTATGGACGCTATTGCGCGTGCCGGCGGTCAGATTAAATACGGTCACTCTGAAGTGGGCAACTTCCGTTTGAATGGCTTTATCTACGAGCAGAACGAGATCGAATTCCTCCCCGTTAACGTTATCGACGCAGCCGATCAGCTCGTCGTAGCTAAATGGATTATCCGCAACATGGCCTTCCAAGAGGGCTACAACGTAACCTTCGCTCCGAAGATTACCACGGGCAAAGCCGGTAGCGGCCTCCATATTCATATGCGCTTAGTGCAGAATGGCAAAAACTTGATGCTTGAGAATGGCGAATTGAGCGACAACGCGAAGAAAGCTATTGCAGGTATGATGGATTTGGCTCCGAGTTTGACGGCATTCGGCAACAAGAACCCGACGTCTTACTTCCGCCTCGTGCCTCACCAAGAAGCGCCGACAAACATTTGCTGGGGCTTGCGCAACCGCTCTGCATTGGTACGCGTACCCCTTGGCTGGGCTAAGGATGTGGATATGAGCCACAAGGCAAATCCGCAACAACCGATGGAGCACTACGATACTTCTATGAAGCAAACGGTTGAGATCCGTAACGGCGATGGTAGTGCAGATCTTTACCAACTCTTGGCCGGCCTTTTGCGTAGCTTGCCGCCACGGCTTTGAAATGCCCGATGCGCTCGAAGTAGCAGAAAAGACTTTCGTAGCAGTGAACATCCACGATCCGAAGAATGCTGCTGTCTTAGAGAAGATCAACTCTTTGCCTGATAGCTGTGTGGCTTCTGCTGACTGCCTTGAGCGTCAACGCAAGGTATATGAGGAGCAAGGCATCTTCAGTGCAGCGATGATCGATGGTATCATCAAAGAATTGCGTGATTACAATGATAAGACGCTCCGCGCTGATATCGAAAATAATCCGGAAGCACAACTCGAACTCGTACAACGCTTCTTCCACTGCGGATAAGCCTTCGTGCAAAAAAACGACAACTAATTTTCAGCGGCCCGCCTCCTATTAGGAAGCGGGCCGCTATCGTAGTCTGTGCCGATAGAGCTATAACATGGATCTTTTGCTGATGTCGACTTTTCGTCAATGACTTCACTCTTTATTTCGCCCTAATTCCGGCTACTGATTGCTACTTTCTTCGATCAAGTTGCCCATCATAAACACCTGCTTTCCACCTCTATTTTATGGCTTACTTATACCTTGTATTTGCCTCTTCGGTCAAGATTTTTCCTTCCTCCGTAGCCCCTAAAAAATTAGCTTAGGAGAAAGTAAAAATTGTCTTAGCAGAAAAATTTAAACACGCCTTAGGCCAGGAAAAAAATTGTCTCCTAAGACAATTTTTCTTTTCTTAGGAGAAAGTTTTAGCGCACTTATGGGCCTTGAAATTCAGTGTGTTATGAAAGGTATTTTTGCTGTTTGGCCTCTGAACGTCGTTCCTCTTACTATTTTTTTGATGTAAATGTTTTTTTCTTAGTCGTTTGTAGGCGTGTATCTGTGCTCGCTTCATCGCTCTTTCTCCTCCTATTGATAGGTGTGTAAGCACAGAGTCAAATCAAAAAAATTCCTTATCCGGCGAAAGGGCACAGATAAGGAATCTTCGGGAAGAGGCAGCTTGTGGCGCCTATTGTAAGTTGTACGTATGCACGCTCGAGCCTTGGGCAGACGGGAGAAAGTTGATGCCCCACCAACACATCTGTAAAAGACAAAAAGAGATGATTAGCGTCCAAAGTGCGGGTCGCAGATTGTGTGGCTTATACCAGCGATAATGGATATAGATGAGGTAAGCCAGCCAAGTGATAGCCGCCCACGTCTCCTTCGGATCCCAGCTCCAATAGTGTCCCCAAGCTTCTTTTGCCCAGAGTGCGCCCATCAGCATGCCGAGCGTCATAAACGAAAGTCCGACATTGGCAAGGTCGTCTGTGATGTGTATTTCTTTTTCCGTGACTTCGCTTTTCTTGAAAAACAAGAGATAGAGCGACATCAAAGCAGCTGCTCCCAAGAGTGCATAAGCCATCATATAGACGATTACGTGCGGGGCAAACCAAGGACTTTGGAGTGCCGGCATCAGCGTCTTAGAGTGTATCTCAGGTTTGAAAATGTTGATACAAATAAAGACGGTGGATAGGATCGTGGAGAAACTAAGAATCCACTTATAACGCCAGCGACTGTAAACAATAATGCCTGCCAAGGGAAGGAAGAAACTGTACCAAAGGCGCGTTTCGCCCATCGTGCGGAGGGGAGGGCGCTCCAGGCTGATCCACATCAATACAATATAGGTGAAGAATATGGCTAAACCGACTCCCGTCGTTGCAAAAGCAAGTTTGCGTTTATCTTTCCAAGCGCCCCAAGCACCTGTGGACCAACACAGGACGGAAGCGATGGCAAACAGGATAAAATGATTCCAACTTATCATCTTGTGACCTCCTCTCTTTTCTTGCGGCCTGCCGTGAGGAACATACCGACAGCGCCGATTAACAACATAAAGATACCTGCATAGACAATGGGAAGCCAAGGGTCCGTAACGAGTTCGAAGACACTCACATTGCTCCATTTGCCCATTTGTTCGTTATAGCTGAGCTGATATATTTTCCATCCGGAAACAGAAAAAGGCTTGTTGACCTCTATCTCGGTTTTGAATATTCTGCCCATCCATCGTGTAGATGTCGACCAAGGAGGCGTAGCGGCGCGGCTCGCGGTTGGGCATTACGATTGTATGCTCATCGTCGAGTTTCAGACCTTGGTAAGGGAACATATAACTGCCGCAGGAGATCCATCCCTGCTTTTCTTCTGTGCCGCGCGTAGCTTTGACGAAGATGGCGCAAGCTGATCCGGGCGCTTCGCTCTGTACATAGCCCTCATTGTTGCGCGCCACGCCCAGAGAGTCCATACGGATGTTGGCCATCATGCCTGTAGGCATCTTGCCGACCATACGTACTAATGCTGCCGGCATAGCATCTTCAATGCGTTTTACGACTTCAATGTTCCAGCCCGTAAGGTGGCCCGTGCGAAGGCCTTTATCAAGGACTAAGTTTTCCGGCTTTTTGGCCGGTTGCGGAAGGCCTCGACGATTGATGACTACCAGTTTGGGAGGATATTCGTCGATCGTAAACTTTTCCAATTGAATAGCTACGGGCAACTTATGAACATTCTTCCAGGCGTCAAGGCCGCGCCATTCTACCTTTCCTTGCTCACAAAACATTTTCAAGCGCTGCATATCCGCATTGCCGAGTGTGCCGCAAGTTAAGACGATAAAGAGGCCCAAGTGGCTAACGAAGGAGGGAAGTCGGCGCCAAGAAAAGCGCGAAAGTTGCAAAAATCGTAGCCTCGCCCGTAATGGCCGTCATCCAAACATAAACGAGAATAAAGGGCCAGAAGTTGAGCATCTTGGTAAGACCAATTGGGTCAGCAGGCAATCTGCCTTCAGGCAGTTGGCGGGTGAGGCCCATAATAATTGTGAGCAACGCAGCTCCGGCAATGGCCGGCACGGCTGCCTGCATTGAGGCCATAAAGCGGCAGAAATAAAAAGTGCTTCCGCAGTAGCCATACCACGAGTAGGAGCGCCACGAAAATCGTCAGTGCAATGATATTGGCGGGCTACATAAAAAGCCCCCCACTCCAAGGGGCCGATGGTAAACTGAAGGATGAGGCCGATCAGCATTAAACCTACCGTGATGGCGCTGCCTTCTTTTTAGTGAATAGGGTTTATTCCACATAGTTTTAATAAGTTCTTAACCGTCCGGGTAATCTCTTTGGCGCAGCTAAGGCACAGCTTCTTGCGTTGCAAGATATGAGGAAGATTCCTCCTGCGCTTGCGCTCTTTAGCCGGTTTTAATGAAACAAAAACGATGGGGGCGGAGTTGTTTTTTTAGCTCTCGTCTCCCATCGTTTGTTAGATTATAGTTTGCCCATTTCCCTGCATTGGCGTTAGATGGGCTTAGTGATAAACCTTTTGTTCTTTCGCGCCGTCTCAACCCATTTCGGAACAACGGTGTCGAGGAATTGCTTCTTCTGTTGACGCAGTTTCGCCATATCGAAGCCGCAGTACTTGGCAGCTTTGTCGCGCGTAGAGATGTCAGGAATAGGAATTGTGCCCGTATATCCGTGTTTAGCTACAACGCGTGCGATTTGCAGTCGGGCGTCTTTTTGCGTATTCCATCGCGCCGGCCAAGAGGCGCATTACTTCTTGCGGTGCGTGGAAGGCTGCGCCGTGACTGGCTACAGCGTAATCCCAACGCCATTGACCTTTGCGCAGGTCAGAGAGAACCTCTTTCATTTCCGCCTCGGTAGCTCCTTTATCCCAAGCAAACTTCGCTTCGATGTGGGCATAAGCCAACTCCTTCTCAACGCGCTTGCGGAAGTCGTAAACCTTCTGTTGGCGCTCATAAACATTCTGACGCAAGGTCTCTGCATCTTGACGGTGGCAAGTCTGACAAGTGCGGTCAATGTGAGCCAGCGGACTCATAATATGGTGATCCGTGTATTTGACGCCGCCTTCAGAGATATAAGGCATATGGCAGTCGGCACAAGAGACGCCGCGCTGGCCGTGGATACCTTGCATAAAGAGTTCGTAGCCCGGGTGCTGTGCTTTCAGGATCTTAGCTTTTGACAACGGGTTGATGTAATCGTAGAAACCGATGCTATCGAAGTGAGCTTCTGCATCTTCACAGAGCAATCCTCTCTCTTGCGGGAAGTGCAAGTAGTTGCCATTCTCTTTTTCAAAGTAGTACTCCGTATGACACTGTGCACAAACCAAGCTGCGCATTTCCTGATGGCTCGCCTTGCGAACATCCTTACCTACGCGAGCCCAAGCTTCATATAGTGCAGGGCGCGCCGGACGGAGTTCCATCGTGCGGGCATCGTGGCAGTCGGAACAGCCCACGGTGTTCATCACCTGATCGCCCCAATCGCTCCATTTCGCCGCATAAAATTTGTCAGTGCCTTGTTCGCGCATCAAGCGAGGAACGTCGGGACCTTTACAAGTCCAGCAAGTGCCGGGCTGAATGTCTTTTTGCCCGTCTACGCCGGGGCTGCCTGTGCGCAGAATCTTAAGCAGATCTTCTACGCTATGGCGGTGTCCGCGCGGCGTGTTGTATTCTCTGGCAAAGGAATAGCCATCCCAAAGAATGACCATCTCAGGGTGTTCCTCGAGCACGTCCTTTTCTTGCGAGCCGTTGTATTTACTCTCGAACGTCGTATCAGCAGTCATTGCCCACGATTGATATTCTCTCGGAAAGTCTTCGGCAAATTTCTCGTTCTGTGATACAATCGAGTCGGTCATTTGTACGCGGCGATTATTGAATATACTCGCCACTTCTGCCCTGCGTTCTAATAGTGAAGAACAAATCAGGCCTAATACGAAGACAATGACCATTGCTCCACCGAAGAGCAACCATCCTTGCCATTTTTTTCAATTGTTTTGCCATATTGTAGAATTAGGAATTTTGCTTTTATGAATGCGTCGCGGCTGCGACGATGTTTGTTATGTTGATTCTTACACTTCGACGGTCGACGGCTTGCTTATTGCTCTGTCGGCGGCGTCTCGCGTTGTGTGTTTGTGATTACTATCAATAGATTCGCTAACGCAGATTGGGGACAGCTTCGTGGCCTAACATCTTCTGCAACCATTGAGGAACCGGACTGGGGGGCAGCGGTTCTACAAATTCTGCGCCGGGAGTCGACGAAAGCGAGTTCATACCGCCGTGGGGTACGTCGCGATGGCAATCCCAGCAGGCTTTTCCTTCGCCACGTTGCGCCATCATATAATCAATGCGTCCTGTTTTTACAAATTCCGTGTTGAGTTGTTTGTGGCAACGAATGCAGTTGTCCATAATAACCTCGGCCGATGCTTCTTCAGCCATAATCGTCTGGCGCTCACTCTTTGTCACAAAAGTAAAGCCACGTGCTTCATACCATCTTTGCCCTTAAAGAGATAATGCGACAAGATATTGCCATTAGGGACATGGCAGTCGTTGCACGTAGCATTACGCGCGTGAGACGAATGGCTCCACGTAGCATAATAAGGCGACATGATGTGGCAATTGATACACGCCTTCGGGTCGTCGCCGATGATGTAAGTGTGCATTCTCAAGAGATACATAAATAATCCGCCTGAGCCTACAATGATGCCCAATAAAGAAACAAGTGCTATCTTCTGACGATAGCTGAGTGCTTGCTTGAAGCCGGCCCATTTATTTTTTTAATCCGAGAAAACATCTCACGTACACGCATAAGTCTTGTCGTTTAATCGCTACAAAAAAATACAGGAATAGGTTTTATCTTACAAAAAAATCTTGAAGAAAAAAATCATAAGTAATGAGGGTAATTTTTCTCCTTATTAATAAGGATCCTTGCCGGAGATCCCCTCAATTAGGTAGATGAGCGGATGTGGCGTCTTTAGGCTCCTCATTGGGAATAAACCATACCGGTGCTTTCTCAAAACAATTCTGACAAAAAGCCAAAAAGGAAATGGATTATCACACGTTTATGATTGAAAATCAATGCGCTTGATATGATTTAATTCTCAAGAAGTCTGCAACTGATGTCACTGAACTTTATGCTTTCGCCGCTCATAAGGGGGGAGCAAACTTAAAGCGTTGCGCGTCGATTTTCCGCCTTTAAGTTTACATAATCTCAGTAGTGTGCATTCAATTCTTAAGTTGCAAAGTAGTGTCTCTACGTGTAGATACTATGGTCTCTACACGCTGAGACTGGCATCTCTACACGTTGATACGATCGTCTCTACACGTTGAGACACTACAAATCCGCCTGTTTGTGTCCGCGAGGCTAAGTTCAGACCAAACTTTCTTGCTTTTGCGTGCGAATTGGGTTTTCTATCAGTTGATGCGAGGTAAGCCTTGTTATCTGTTAAGGTCTATATCGCTATACCTTGTTCCTTATTCTGTCAGGAAATATGGGCAGGAAGCATGAAATAGTTGTAAATATTTTGCATGAAGATAAAAAAGATATATATTTGCAATGCTGAGAGAAGAAAATCCATGAGATTGTCTATGGGCTTTTTTCTGATGGCAATGTACTAAATGTTAAACCCTGTCGAATAATGAGGAGCACTATAGAGTATAGTTTACTTTATGGCAACACTTAGTAAATATATGCTCTGATAGTCTGTTTAGATCTAAAGCGATTCTATTACCTTATTTTGACCTATTGTTAACCTAAAGTGTTGCAAAAAAGAGTGTATGAATAGATATTTATCTAAGCTGTTTTTATTGACCACTACGGCCCTCATAGGGTTTTCCACAACGACTGTTTGTGCACAACGGTATGAAAAAAACTTCTATAAAAACGGCACAGGCTGCAATTGGTTAATGCGGAAAGTAAATCTTCCCCTGATAATTTGCAAGGGGCTTTGGGCTTTAATAGACAAAGTCTCCTTTTACCATCCGGTGAAAAGCAGGCCTTCCGTCCTGAAAAGAACGGGCAGAAGCGTTTTAGTGCGAAGTCTTTTTATGAAGGAAGCGCCCGGTAATGCGGCAGAATTACCCTTCAAAGAGGGATTTGATAATGAAAACGCACTAAAGTCGTTTACCATTATTGATGCGAACAAGGACGGCAATACGTGGAGTTATTTTCTCGACAATGAAACGGGACAGTCGGCCGTTCAAATGCAGTATGGCGATAACAGCCACGATGATTGGCTCATAACACCACCGCTGGCTTTAAAGGCAAATATGGTGTATAACATTTCTTACCGTGTAGCAAGTAAGGGCATATCCTATCCTGAATTGTTGGAAGTGAAATATGGAAATGCTGCTACCGTAGATGCAATGACCAATGTGCTTGTAGAGCAACATAAAATTACCAATACCGAGTACGAGACTATTAAACAGACATTTACTCCGACAGCTGATGGCGTCTATTATTTCGGATTTCATTGCACAAGTGATGTCGACTGGTTTTGGCAACTCATTCTTGATGACATCTCTGTTGAGGGCAATTCGATGAAAGCCCCCAATGAAGCAAACCTTGTATCAGTTACAGCAGCTAATGATGGTAGTTTGAAAGCTACTATAGACTTTGTTGCGCCGGCAACAGCCATTGATGGTTCAAACCTTGAAGCACCGCTCACGATAGACATTATGCGTAATGGGGAGAAAATAGGTGAGATGAGGGATATTGAACCTAATGGTTCCTATAAATATGTAGACAATGAGGCTGAACAAGGAATCAATGCCTATTCTGTTATTGCGAAGAACTCATTGGGAGAAGGAAAAGAAAGTAAGAGAATCGAAGTTTATGTAGGTGTAGATACTCCCATTGCGCCAACAAATATTCAAACAAGTCAGACCGATGATTCTATTACGCTTACTTGGGATGCTGTGACAACGGGATCAAGATGGTGGCTATGTAAAACCGGCTGATGTGCTCTACAATGTTTATGAGATAGAAGAAACCGGTACAGGAGTTAACCTGACGCTTGTGAAGAAAGTGTCGGAAACATCTATCAGTATTCCGTATAAAACCAATGTGGGACAGCAGGATATGATTAACTACGCGCTTTCTTCTGAGAACGAAGTGGGGGAAGGTCCTCGCGTTATGTCGCCTAATATCCTTGTCGGAGAGCCCTATGTTTTGCCCTTCGAAGAGCACTTTAAGAATGGGCGCTTAGATAATGAGATGTGGTGGATATCGGAGACAGATAAATCGACCTTCCAGTTAATGCAAGGCATGTCTTCTGATGGCGATGGTGGATGTACGGGTTATGTTTCAGTTGCTGATGAGGATAGTGCTACGATGGGGTCCGGAAAGATTTCTATTAAAGGTGCAGTCAGTCCAACATTGGTCTTTTCCAATCGTTCTTCAGTTCCTAATGGAAAAGGGAAGGTTATTGTAAGAATCGATGCGCCAGGCAAAGAAACCAAGCAACTATGTATCGTAGACTATGCGAACATAGATAATTCACAACAAGAATGGCATACGACCTCTGTAAAATTAGACGCAGAATACACCGCATTGCCTTATATAACGTTTACCTTTACTGTGCAGGCACCAACCGGAGAAACCGTATACTTCGATAATATCTATGTGCGTGATGTGGTGGAGAAAGATTTGCGTCTATCGCTTAATGCGCCTTCAAAAGTACGTAAGGGCGAGACGATCACCGCAAAGGTGGATGTTAGAAATATGGGAAGCATTGAAAGAACAAACTATACGGTTCGACTCTATGCAGGAAATGATTTGATAGACAGCAAAGTCATAGCTGATCCGTTAGCTCCCCACGCGCAGAATACCATATCATTAAAGTGTCCTACTACGGTTGTAGACGTTTCGCCGCTGTCGTTGAAAGCGGAAGTAGTAACAGCGGACGAAGATGCTACGCCTGATGATAATGTCGCGACAGCCAATGTCGAGCTGCTTTCTTCTACCAAAACTGCGCCTACTAACGTGACGGCAACGACGCAAACTGATGGTAAGGTCGTTATAGAGTGGCAGAAAATAGAAGAAACCTCTGAAGTGGTAACTGACGATTTCGAGCGTTATACGCCTTGGGCAACCGATGATTTCGGAGAGTGGACATCAGTATATGGAGAGAAAGGTGTAGCACGTGGTCCGTTTAGTCGTTCTTATCCGCATCCTAACGAAGGAAAGCGATTCGCCTTTACCTTAGTAGAGCCTGCTTCTTGGATTACTGATAAAGTTCTGGAAGAGTATACTTGCCTGCGTCCACATAGCGGCGGTCGCTATCTTGCCTCTTTTTATAGTGTAGAAAATTCACAATTTATCGTAGCTGACAACTGGCTTATTTCTCCCTCGCTCCCCGGTAAGCAACAAGTTGTTACCTTCTGGGCGAACAACTTTAAGTCGTCAACACTTAACTATCCGGAGAATATAGAATTGCTTTATTCAAAAGCAGGAACAACAATTGCCGACTTTATTCCAACGAGTACGAAAGTCATAGTTGATGGTGGCGTATGGAAACAATATTCTGCTACTTTTGCCGGAAGGTGCAACTTACTTTTGCCATTCATAATAATACAGCTGATACTTACATGTTAATGTTGGACGACATAACCTATACTGCAGGTTGCGGAAAGGTCGTGGCTTACAATATCTATCGTGGAAATAAGTTGATAAAGCGCATTGATGCTGATACGCCAAGTATGTTTACTGATACAGAAGCATCAAACAATAATGCAAATTATGCAGTCTCTGCCGTCTATGCGGGTGGTGAATCTGAAGCGACAAAGGCTACTCCCGTTACAGACGTTAAGAGTATAGAAACCAATTCCGGTAAGCCTTTTGATCTTTATACAATAGATGGACGACTCGTTGTAAAGGACATCTATTCACTAAAAGGAATACGAAAGGGAATTTACGTTGTCAATGGCAAGACCATTATAAAGAAATAAAGCTTAAGGCATCAAGTACATTGGTAGGTTGGCAATAGTCAGCCTACCAATGTTTTTGTTGATGATAGCAAGACGCTCCGAAGGCGCTTAAGGCAAGAAATTGCATGCAAATCGTTTTGTAAAAAAGTTCATTGAAAAGAGTCCAATAGGCTTAGGTCTTGCATCCTTTATCGGACTATAAGTTTACACCTTTACCTTTAGAAGGCGCGTGCGATGCCTACCGCGCGTCACTTTATATACGAATAGTCATGATTTCGTTAATATCCGTGAGATAGTTTGGCGTGCGCTGTTCACATTTGGCGGTCCATTTTTGTTTTCCTATGCCTTCAATGCCCAGCAGAATAGTTTTTGTTCCATAGCGTTGGTTTATATTGTCTATGAAGTGCATTAATTGATGACGTTCAGAGCGATTGGAAATGTGGTCAAAAAGGTCTTGCGAGATAGCTTTTTCCGGAAGAAATATCCCCAAGAACAACCCCCGACTTCTTATATTGTATGCCCGGGCGATAGAGTTCTTGCAGAATCGCGATGGCCGTATTGGTAATTTCAAGTGTGTCAGCCGTGGCTATGGGTAGGGTATAGGTAAGCATATTATTATATTGTGGCAAATCCTCGCGGAAGCGGTTCGTCGCAATAAACACCGTAATACTTCTACACAAAGAATGTTGGCCGCGGAGCTTGTTGGCGCAAGAGCTGGCAAAATGAGCTACCGATGCTTTAAGGTCTTCAAGTTCGGTAACCATATTGCCAAAGCTGCGACTTGTACAAATCGTTTGTTTAGCAATGACTTCCGTGGTGTCTATACAATCAACGCCATTAAGTTCCTTCCAAGTACGGATCATCGGCAGCGTAAAGTGACTTTTTCACCCAGCTTTCACTTTTATCTGCAAAGGCCAAAGGCGTATGAATGCCGTAATATGCTAATTTCTTCAGCGTGCGTCGACCGATTCCCCACACGTCAGATAGGTCAACAAGGGCCAACGCTTTGCGCCTTTTCTCTTCTGTATCAATTAAACACACTGAGCGATAACCTTTGTACTGTTTGGCAAACTTACTACCGACCTTTGCCAAGGTCTTACTTGGAGCAATCCCCACACTCATGGGGATTGCTGTCCAAAGGCGCACATCCTCTACGATGTCTCTCATAAAATTTTCCATATCATAGAGTTGCTCATAGCCATCAAGACAACAAAAACTTTCGTCGATGCTGTAATTTTCTACGTGATGAATGCGCTTTCTTAGCATATTGGTCACACGGCGCGACATCGCAGCATAGAGCTTCATATTTGCAGAGAAGAGTTGCACGTTATGATAAGAAATAAGATCTCTTACTTTAAACACGGGATCGCCGCGCTTAATCCCAATCTTCTTGGCTTCGGGAGTAAGCGCTACGATGTTGCCATCATTGCTGGATAATACGCAGACAGGCTTTCCCCTTAATCCCGGATGGAAGGCTTTTTCTACGGAGCAAAAAGAAGCTATTGCAATCAGCCAAAGCCCACATATCTTGTTATGACCGAGGTTTATGAATCGTATACGTGACTACGCCCCATACCGAGAAATCATCTTCTTCAAAAATCTCTATACGGGGATATTTAGGGTTGGCCGGAACTAACCACGTCTTTCCCGCTTGCTGCACGATATGCTTAATGGTGTATTCTCCATTATATTCGCACACTGCCACTTCGTGCTCACTGGGCGTCCGATTACTTTTTGTCTACAATAATAATGTCTCCGTCGCTGATGCCGGCATCAATCATCGAATCGCCTCTTACCTTTATCAAATAAGAAGCTTCCGGATTAGGACAAAGCATCCGGAGGATATCAACACTTTGGGCCTGCTCATCGGTGTCTAAAGCCAGGGGAAGCCGGCTACAACGCGTGCATTGTCAAACTTTGGGAGCGTCATTGATCGAACGCTCGTGGCCGGATAAATGTCGCCCAATGTTTGAAGCACGAAAAAATGAGGCGCCTTCCTCCTTCCTGTTGAAAGCCTCTTCTATACAGTTGTGTATAAACGCTGTTCGGTTTTTATGACTATCAATAAAGTCGGCCAGTCGCCCTTCTATACGGAAGGAGAACAAGCGGCGATCGCCTTTGGGGCGCCCGGCGCCTGCTCTGCGCCCACCCCTGCCATTCTTTTGGGCTTCTTCTGCTTTCATTTTTGATATGCTACGAATGTTTCTGCAAAGTTACAACCTTTATTTGAAAAGCGTTTACGCTTATCAAAAGAAAAAAAGGCTATGGGGCATACGCAATCATCGCGTGAAGACTTAGAAGAAGGTATAGATCCTTAATAGGACCTTATATTGAATTTGCGGCAACTTATGCTCCACCACCGATTGTTTAGTTCAATGTTGGGCGCAGGCTTATTCTCAAATGGCGTATCTATGAGCTGATTTTTTTTGCTCCTTATTGGGACTTTTTTCCCTACTTGTTGGGAATTTAATTCCTCCTATTGGAATTTTTTCCCTCCTAGTTGGAATTTTTACCTCTCGCGTCTGTACGGAGAAAGCCAAGTGCTGACTAAACCTTTTTCACCTTTGTGAGTGCTTAGGGGCTTGTTGCTTTATTCGCCTTGCGCTTATCAAGGAGAATGATGTAGGATTCTTTTCGGCCGGTTCGGTCAGTTTTTAGCAAAAATAACTACCGACGTTTGAAACGTAGTAACTCAAATCAAAATAAAGACTCAAAAAGTGCTCAATTTTGTAGGAACGCAGTGCGAAAAAAAGATAAAAAATGCATATTTCGCGCACCGTATAGTCGGCGCTAATTCTTTGAAATAAAACATTTGAGAAGAAAGTGTGCAATCTAAACTCGTGTTCTTTGCGCAAATGGTGGTCTTAGTGTGCAAAGTGCGCAACTATAACTTTCACCTGTCAAAACCTAATGCAAGAAGTTGAAAGCATACGAAAAAAGGCATAAATACTTCTGATTCTCTTAGGTTTTCGTGTAACTTTGTCCCCAAAAATAATACGATTGCATATTATGAATGAACAACTGAAGAAAGTAAAAGCAATTGGTCGAATTGCGCCGTAAGGCTCGCCTTGGTGGCGGGGAGAAGGCCATCGACAAGCAGCACGAAAAAGGAAAATATACGGCGCGAGAGCGTATTGCGCTACTGTTGGATAAAGGTTCCTTCGAGGAAATGGATATGTTTAAGCTTCATCGCTGCCACGACTTTGGCATGGATAAGAAGCAATACTTGGGTGATGGCGTTGTGGCCGGCTCCGGTACGATCAATGGCCGCTTGGTCTTCATTTTCGCGCAGGATTTTACGGTCAATGGCGGTAGTCTTTCGATCACGATGGCCGAAAAAGATATGCAAGGTGATGGACCTTGCTATGAAGACGGGCGCTCCCTGCATCGGCCTTAACGATTCTGGCGGTGCACGCATTCAAGAAGGCATCAATGCGTTGGCCGGTTTTGGTGAAATCTTTCAGCGCAACATTGAAGCCAGCGGTGTAATCCCACAAATCTCCGGTATTTGCGGCCCTTGCGCCGGTGGTGCTGTGTATTCTCCGGCTTTTGACTGACTTCGTCGTGATGCTGGAGGGCGTTAGTTATATGTTCTTGACGGGTCCGAAGGTGGTGAAAACCGTGACGGGCGAAGACGTGACGCAAGAACAACTCGGCGGTGCGAACGTGCACGCTTCTATTTCCGGCGTAGCGCACTTTACGGCAAAGACGGAAGAGGAGTTTGCGCTGCTTATCCGCCATTTGCTCGAATATCTGCCTCAAAACAATTTAGATCACGCGCCGCTGAAGCCCACCAATGATCCGATTGATCGTAAGGAGGACGCGTTGAACGAAATAGTTCCGGATAATCCCAATCAGGCTTACGATATGTACAACGTAATTTCAGCCATTGTTGATGATGGCGAGTTTATGGAAGTACAGAGTCAGTTCGCACGCAATATTATTATAGGTTTTGCGCGCTTCAACGGCCAAAGCGTGGGCATCGTGGCTAACCAGCCCAGTGTCTATGCCGGCGTTTTAGATAGCAATGCCAGCCGAAAAGCAGCTCGCTTCGTGCGTTTCTGCGACAGCTTCAATATTCCTATCGTTTCACTCGTCGATGTCCCCGGCTTCCTGCCCGGTACAGGTCAGGAGTATAACGCGGTGATTGACCACGGCGCAAAACTCCTCTTTGCTTATGGTGAAGCGACAGTGCCTAAGGTGACCGTAACGTTGCGCAAGAGCTATGGCGGCAGTCATATCGTGATGGGTTGTAAGCAATTGAAGAACGACCTTAACTACGCTTGGCCCAGTGCTGAGATTGCCGTGATGGGTGCCAGTGGGGCTGTGGCTATTCTCAACGGCAAGGAGGCTAAAGAGCAAGAAGATCCGAAAGCATTCTTGGCAGCAAAGGAACAAGAGTATAATGATCTTTTTCACCAATCCGTATAAAGCGGCAGAGTATGGCTATGTCGACGATGTAATCGAGCCTCGCAATACGCGTTTCCGCATTTGTCGCGCACTGGCGCAACTCTCCGGCAAGCGCGAGACGAGACCGATTAAGAAACATGGCAATATTCCGCTTTAAAAAAAGGAAAAAGCAAGTCTTGTTGGCTGATCTGCTTCGGCCGGCAAGGCGCGATTCAAAACCATTGAAAAAGTCAATGAAACATTATAAATTTCAACTGAACGGGCAGACGATTACCTTGTCGTATGACGGCAATGGCGATTCGCTTCAAAAATTTTTTTGATCGATGGCAAAGCGCCGCAGGTCTCGGGCGAGCAACTGCCGGCTTTTTGTGGCAGCAATTGTGCTTGCACTGTTTGAGCATGACGTCGAAGTTGTCCACGATGACGAACCGGATGTGATAACGCTCAAACCCAGTTGGGCGGGGTGGGTCTCTCCGGCCGAATTAATGAACGAGAAGAGCAATATTTCTAAAAATTTACACGCTCCCGAAATACCTTCCGGCGAGGGAAACTTAATGTAACGCAGAAAAATGAAGACATACAAATATAAAATTGACGGTGCGGCCTACGATGTTACGATCAACGAGGTGCAAGGTCGCCATGCGAAGGTTGTAGTTAACGGCATTCCTTTCGAAGTAGAGATGCAAGGGACGCAATTGACGGAAGACAACTTGCCTAATGTCGATACGACGTCAGCGCCGGAGGCGCCGGCAGCTGCTCCTGCCGAACAGCCGGCCGCAGCAGCAAGTGCGCCGAGTGCATCAGAGGCGGGTAAAGGCAATCCGGTGAAAAGCTCCACTTCCAGGCGTGGTAACGAAGGTTTTAGTAAAGGCCGGTCAAGCTGTGAAGAAAGGAGAGAATATCCTCGTGCTGGAGGCTATGAAGATGGAAAAACAACATCACGGCAGAAAATGATGGTACCGTTACGGCCGTTTGCGTGAATCCCGGCGACAGTGTTTTGGAAGGAACCGTCTTATTGACGATCGACTAAAACAAGGTAGCACTTTGCGGTAGTGTAATCTTGTCTTCGTTCGTCAGCATACGATATCATGCGTATGCGAACTACTTTGACAAGAGTGCGTGCCGCATCGAATCAAGCATAATATAGCGCGTCCGACGTTCAATTCCACTGAACGTCGGACGCTGTTTTTATATCTCTTTCTCAGGTTTCATCACAGAAACCAAGGCCGTCGCTTTATCCGTCAAAGGCGTGTGCCTCCCGACTAAGATGCCCGCTTTATCGCCTAAAGAGTCTGACCCGATGCGAGCTGCCTTTGCGGCCGACCGTTCGGAGTTCGTAGTAACCGGGGCGCAAATCAGAGACATCAATCGTTGAGGTCGCGTCTACCGTGCGCAGCTTGCGGCCAAAAGCATCGCAAATCCAAAACGCTTTGACGTCGATGGGCAGATCCGCAACGTGTAGCGTGTCCTTCAAAGCCTGAATTTCGCCACCTATCTTTAGAAACGCAGGCTGACTCTCGCAACCATAACGATCCATAGCCTTTACGGCATACTCCGCGTATAAGCGCTTGGGCAAAGCGGGTCGATATGTGAAATGCCCCGCCGCCGTTTGGCCTAAGAAGCTAAACGTTTTTCCTTCCCTTATATATATATTGTGTATCCCACCGGTTGGGAAGTTGAAATGCAAGTCGTAACCCTGCCTTGTCAGCGTTGCGCGAGGCGTTGCAGGCAGCGTACTTTGCGGATTCTCTATCGGCGGCGTGAGCACCGGGCGCGTGGTATATTCTCCTGCCAACCAATCATACACTCCTTTTTGTGTTGTTGGTTAGAAAATCACTTCTGAAAAGCGCGAATCCGCCTGCTTCCGCCGTGCGCAGGAAGTTCATTTGCCGCTGCAAAGTAATCAACGGCCAATTCTTTTCTCCCGCACTCAAGCAATAAACACCCAATCCCGGCGCCACCGTTCCCCGCTCGGCACGTTCCAACCAATCCAAAACAAACGGATAGTAATTGTCTCCATCAAAATACATCATAGGGAAGAGTACGTCCATCCAACCTTTGTTCAGCCACATTATAGCATCTTGTCCGACCGCATCGCGTGCATTCCAGCCGCGCGAAGATTGGCGCGGCAAGTCCGCATATTTCCCTACCGGTGCGCAAGACAAACGCACCCAAGGTTTTTGAGATTTCACCGCCTCGTGAATCTTTTCTACGACGCGCGTCACGTTATCGCGCCGCCAAGTTTTGAGATCGCGTCCTTTACCATACTTACGAAAAAGTCGCTGCATCGTCAAAATGAAGACCGGCTTCCGGATAGCGAATATAATCGAGGTGAACGCCATCGACGTCGTACTTACTGACAAGTTCTCGGCACAGATTTGCAAGATAATCAGCCGTACCCGGCATACCCGGGTCCATTATATATTGATCGTCCGACTTGCGACAGAGTTCCGGATGCTTACGCACCACCGACTTTGTCCCCAAAGCCTTCAACACATTTAGTTTGCAGACCGGAAAAGCAACCATCCACGCGTGCAGTTCCATTCCTCTGCGGTGACATTCCTCAATCGCAAAAAGCCAGCGGGTCGTAAGAGGGGCGCCGTCCGGGCGTGCCTGTGAAGATGCCGTCCCAGGGTTCGATGTCGGAAGCATAAGCCGTCGTCCCGCGCAAGCGCACTTGAAACAAGACGGTGTTGACTTTCGCCGCCTGCAATTGGTCCAAGATGCGGCACAACTGTTTTTTTGCTGCGTGAGAGGATCGTGTCCTTTCGGCCAATCCAAACCCAAAAAAAGTCGTGAGCCAAACAGCACGATACTCCCGTCGGTCAAAGTCCTGCGCTTGCGTTAAGTTAGCCGTCAGCAGCGCAAAACTGAGCATCAGCAGTAGTCTTTTTCATCGTTCTTTTATTTCAATTTTTGTTCCAATTCTTTCCAGGCCGCAGAGGGTATGCCGCTGCGGCGTGCTATTTTGAGGTCTTCCTGCGCCGCCTGCTTTTTGTCCGAGCGCGAGCAATATCTTTGCGCGTTCGATGCGATAAAGCCCATTGTCCGGTGCATCTTCAAGCAGCGCATCATAGATAATTTTTTTGCTTCTTCTATGTTGCCCGTTTGTTTCGCTCCATCCAGAAACATGACAAGATCTTGCTTGTTATTCGGACAGTTTTTGCAAAACTTCACGGTCTCTGCCCGCATTTCCTGCAGTCGCCCTTCAGCTTGCAGGATGCAGAGCAACAACAGATGCGCCTCGCTCTTGTTGGGCTTTCGCGTCAGTAAGTCTGTCAGTTCCGCCCGTGCTGCTGCGTATTGACGCAGTTCGACTTTGGCCGCAGCACGTAAGAGATGTACGGAGTCTGCCAATAAATTGGTGGCGTCTTGCTTCAGAAAAAAATGTCGCAGTCGGCAATAGTTTCTGCAAAAATTGTTCAAGAGAAAGTAAGCCTTTGCACGATTATAGCGCGACTCTTGGTCGCCGGGTTGAGCGAGCAGGGCTTTGGTGAAGCGCTCGATGGCTTGCCCTCATTTCCACGCGTGCCAAGGAAATGAGGCCCAAGTTGCGCTAAACGACATAATTGCCCTTGGCCTCCGGCCGCAAGTGCAGGGCTTCCTTCAGCAACGCTTCGGCCTGCGGCAAAGAATCTGTGGCCAACGCATTAAAAGCCCGCCGCAAGCAGTCGACATATTGCACCGAATCTTCGCGCAGTGCGCGTTCGTCGCGCCCTTGGTGGTCATAATCTTTCAGCGTTTTCGACTTTACCATCGGGCCGCCCTTTTTCAGGTCGACGACCACCTGCGCCTGCACAGCCGTGAGTCCGGATAGGAAGAGGAAGAATAGGATAATTCGTTTCATCGTTGCAAAGTTAGATTCCGTAAGGCAGATTCGTCGCATTCGAAAGCCTAAATTTATGAAATCTGAAGTTCGTTTTTTTGTCGAGAAATGGAAAATGATAATTCTCTAATCAACCGGAGCGCCTCAAAGTGCCGGTCGCGTCAGCCAAAAGCCAAGGGCCACCATCAGTAGGCCTGCACCAATGCTGCCGAGGGTGTAATAAAGGAATACGAAGATTTCCCCTTTTTGCAGCAAGACCATATTCTCAAAGGCGAAGGTCGAAAAAGTCGTAAATCCGCCGCAAAATCCCGTGATTAGCAGTCGGCGCCCCTCTTGGTCCAACCAAGGGATCGATAAGGCACGCCCACTCAGCAGGCCGATGAGTAGGCAGCCGAGCACGTTGACCGCAAACGTGCCGTAGGGAAACGCGCCTGTGCAATATTTGTTGGCTATTTGCTGGCCATAATAGCGGGCAATCGTCCCGAGAGCGCCGCCTGAAGCTAAGAGTATAACTGAATTCATAGCCTTGATGATGTGGTTGCAAAGTTAGTGAATCCCACTTGGATACACACCCCTCTCGTTTCGCTTTCCGGCAGGTCGCATTGCTGTACAGCCGTATCTGCCCTCTATTGCTGCCGGCGCATTTCTTTTCAGACGAGGATTTTATAACCGTTCATAGACGTCTGTCTCTGCAGCCATAAATCGAGGCCGCTCATTGTTTGCTCGCGCCAAACCATCGTTTGCCTGGACCAAACTATGGTTTGCCGGGAGCATACTATCGTTTGCTGCCGCCAAACGAAAACGCCGTCATACTTTGAGGCGCATTTTCCGGTTGGTCTGTCTGCCCTTTAGCGATGGCGGCGCGCGGTGGATGGTCGTTGGCCTCGTGCAAGTAGTTCTGCGTTGCCGCCCCCTTGTCATCCTCAGCTGAAGGTGCGCCAAAAGGCAGAGAGACGGCACACGAGTGGACGACAAAAACCAAGAACGGCTCGTGTATTTCAAGCCACGTTTCCTGTTTTTGGTGAAAAAAGAGCGATAAGGCCGTCCTGAAAGAAATAATTTGATTATTTTTGCACAGCAAGAACAAAAAGAAGGCGAACGGTAGCGCGTATCGACAATAAAAATTTAAGTCGGTCGCCGCTCAAAAGCCCGGAACGAAAAATGGACGATTATTACGCGGAAAATTACGATTGATAAGGCCGGGAACCGACGCAAAGGCTTCCTCGCCCAAATAATCATGGAGGAAAGCTTATGCGAACGTACTGGAACACCGATCAGAGTCTGCGCAATCTGGATAAGTGGGAACCCAACTGCTGGGTGCAGGTCACTTGTCCAACTCCGGACGATGAAGATTTTCTCTTCAACGAATTAGAAATTCCTACTTACTTTCTCGACGACATACGCGATAAAGACGAGCGTGCACGCTATGAATATGAAGAAGGATGGTCACTCATCATTCTGCGTATTCCCTATGTGAAAGAAGTGCGCTCACAAACGCCGCACACAACCATACCTTTGGGCATTATTCTTAATAAGAACATCTGCGTAACTGTGTGCAACTATGAGACAAATATGATGATCGACTTCATTTCTTACCAACAGAAAAGAAATGCTGGCTTCACCGATTCCGTCGATCTCGTCTTTCGTCTTTTTCCTTTCTTCATCTGTTTGGTATCTGAAGCGCTTGAAGCAGATCAATGTCTTGATCGAGGAGGCTAAACATAAGCTCGACCATTCGATAAACAACGAGGACTTGATCGGTTTGAGCCGCTTGCAAGATAGTTTGACCTACTTTATTACCTCCATTCGCGGTAATGAGACCTTGCTGGCCAAACTGAAGTTTAAGCTTCCTATAGACGAGTTGGACGCCGACTTGATTGAAGACGTCAATATCGAGATGAACCAGGCACGCGAAACGGCTAACATCTACGCAGACATATTGAAGTCGACGATGGATACGTATGCGAGCGTGATCAATAATAATATGTCCGACCTGATGAAGCAGATGACGTCAGTTTCGATTATCCTCATGTTTCCCACTTTGATCGCCAGTATTTTTTTGGTATGAACTTGGTGACCGGTTGGGAAAAACGAATGGTGGAGCTTTCCGGTAGTCGTGGCCGGCTCAATCATCGTGACGGGAATCTTTTTCTGGCTCTTTAAACGCAAAAACTTGGCTCTAAAGAGCAACATAACGGAAAGAAAGACAACGAAAAACTTTGCCACATCATAAATATTCCTTTGCTTTGCACAGCTTAATGAGCATGATTAGGAAAAACAACGAAAATGGACGAAAATAAACTCCCCGCATCCGAGCAGACGCAAGCGGTTGATGCAACCGAAACAACAGCCTGCACTCCGGATGCCGACAATGCTGCAATCGTGAAAAACAACTCCTGAAGCAGTAGAAACAACAAGCGAACAAGCAATCGTTACGCCTGAAGAAGAAACAGAACAACAGCAGGAGCAAAATGCGCCCGCCAGTAAGCTGGAGGTGATCGAGCGACTGAAAACATTGAGCGAAAATCCGGAAGACGTGAAGCGCTCCGAACTGGAATGGCTCAAGCAGACGTATTATCGCTTGCGCAACGCTGAAGTTGTGGCTGCACGCGAACAATTTGTGGCTGATGGCGGACAGGCTGACGACTTTATGCCTGCACCGGATGCCGACGAGAGCACCTTTAAGCAGATCTATGAAGAAATACGCGATAAAAGGGCGCAATTGGCAGCTGAAGAGGAGAAGGAAAAGCAAGATAATTTGAAGCGTAAGCTGGAAATTATAGAGGAAATCAAGACTAAATCGACTTCTGCTGAGGAGGCCGATAAGAATTTTGAGGCGGTGAAGCAGCTGATGGCGGAATGGAAGACCATAACGCTTGTGCCGGCTGAAAATGCCACGGAACTCTGGAAGAATTATCAGCTCTGCGTAGACCATTTTACGACCAGTTGCACCTCAACCACGAGGCGCGGATGTATGACTTTAAGAAAAACTTGGAGATTAAAAACGCGACTGTGTGAGGAAGCGGAGAAACTGATGGAAGCAGCAGATCCCGTGGCCGCTTTTCATCACTTGCAATTACTCCATCAAGAATATCGCGAATCCGGACCTGTAGCTAAAGAGCAACGCGAGGAGATCTGGACGCGCTTTAAGGCGGCTTCGACGGCCATCAATAAGCGCCACCAAGAGCATTTTGTGGCCCTTAAGGAAAAAGAGGAAGAGAATCTGCAGAAGAAAAACGGCTTTTGTGCGAGAAAGTCGAAAGCTTAGACTTGAATGCACCCAAGACTTTCGCTGACTGGGATAAGCTAACGAAGACTATTATCGAATTGCAGGCGGAATGGAAGACGATCGGCTTTACGCCGAAGAAGATGAACACGAAAATCTTCGAACGCTTCCGCGCTACTTGCGACCACTTCTTCCGCCGCAAAGCAGAGTTCTTCAAGGGATTGCGCGAATCGCTGGCTGCGAACCTTGAGGCAAAAACGAAGTTGGCAGAAGCAGCCGAAGCTTTGAAGGAAAGCACGGATTGGAATGAAACTTCAAAGCGTTTCGTAGACTTGCAGAAGCAATGGAAAGAAATAGGTCCTGTAGCTCACAAGGTTTCTGATGCGATTTGGGCGCGTTTTAATGATGCTTGCAATTACTTCTTTGAACGCAAGAATGCGGCTACGGGCGACCAACGCAAGGTGGAAGAGGAAAACTTAGCAAAGAAGAACGAGGTGATCGAAGCTTTGCAAAAAAACTCTATGAAGCCGGAGTGGAAGGTATTTCAGAGCAAGTGCACGACCTGCAAGAGCAATGGAATGCTATAGGCCACGTACCTTTCCGCAAAAAAGATAAGATCTATAAGAAATATCGCGAGATTTGCGATCGTATATATAATGAGTTGCACGTATCTGTACGCCGCCGGAGTATAGAGAACTTCCGCAAGCAGGTAGCAGAGAAGGGCGAGGACGAAATCAGCAAAGAGCGTCGCCGTCTCCGTAATGCACTCGAAGCCAAGCAGGCCGAGATTAAGAATTATGAGACAAACTTGTCGTTCTTCAATAGTAAGTCGAAGGCCGGGTGATAGTCTCGTGGCAGAGATAACGCGCAAAAATCGAGCGCCTGCGTGGCGATTTGGAAGAAATCAATGAGAAGTTGAAAGCTACGCGTGTACAGAATAAGAAGCAACAAGCCGCAGAAGAGGTGACGCCTGCTCCTGCCGCCGAAACGGAAGCAGAGGCAACTCCGCAAGCTTAACGCACTTATACATATAATATATATGAGTCCACTTTAAAAAGTCCGGACCAAGGCCATTATTGATTTAACATTTCACTCACACATATTCGCTCTTTGAAATTATGCCATGTCGGAGATTTTTTGTATATTCGTAGTGTCCTAAGAGATACAGCGAATGTTCAAGAAAAGCTCCACAAACAAGCAACTGAACATGTTCAGTTCCCCGTCCAATCTCATGTGCAAGCGTGAGAGTCAGCAGTATGACGCTCACAATGCTTCGTCGAGGATGCCGTGAAGGGCTCTGCTGAAGTCACTGGCCACAAGGTCGAAACCGTCCATGCGGACGGAGCCTACCGGAGCGAGGCCAACCGCGAGCTTGCCAAGGATGAGACCAACGGGTTCAAGTTCATCGCCAACGGCATACAAGGCAAGCCTTCCCGCTTCGACCTGAACCGCAAGGATGACCGGACGCCGGAGGTCGTGGACAAGAAGACCGGTGAGGGTAATCAACGCCACGCCGGTCAAGGCCGATACTTGGAAGATACCCATCACCAACGATGACGAAAAGACCACATGGCGGTACTTCGACGAGAAACAGATAGCGAAGTCCGTCGCCCGCCGGGAGGTCGAGGCCATCCCCTTCGAAGAACGCAAGAAGCGAAACAACATCGAGGCGACCATCTTCCGGTATTGCTTCCATACGAGGAACAACAAGACCCGGTACCGGGGACTGCTCAAAGCATAAGATACAGGCCGTAGCACGCTACCTGTGGATTAACGTGCGCAGGCTTTTGCTCTTTGATGAGCAAATGGCACTCCAAATGGCATAAAATGAGTCAAAGAACGAATTGCAGCCTCTGAGACGCTCAGAATTGAGTCAGGAACGGCTATTGTATGGCTTATTAAGGTCATTACTAAACCGAACTGAACTTTATAGATATCACTGCAGCCGACCCCTGAGATCGGTCTGCAGGCACAGTTGAACAATTTTTAATGCCACTTTTTAAAAGTGGACTCATATACCAAAAAAATAAATAGGAAGATGTCCCTCAGCGTACCGCGGTTCTACAACGTGGAACAAAGGATGTTTATATTCTTAATATAATGCTTACATACTAACATAATAATAAATTAAAAAGGAGTCCCCACTATCGGGGAAGGTTTAGAGGAGGCTTAACGATGAAAGGATGGATAATGTTAGCCATATGGCTATTGGCTGCTACGGCATGCACAGGACAGGCAAAGCAGCAGGGAAAGGGGAATGGTGCAATGACAGACAGTAGTAAAAAAACATAGCGAAGCGGGACTTTCAGCGCAGGAGCGATGCCGAACTGCGGAAGATGTTAACTCCCGAGCAGTATGCTGTCACCCAGCAGTCTGCCACTGAACGTCCCTACACCAATGCGTACGATAAAGAGTTTCGGAAAGGTATCTACGTGGATATCACCACGGGGGAGCCGCTTTTCCTCTCGTCCGATAAATACGATTCGGGCTGCGGATGGCCAGCGTTCAGCAAGCCTATCAACAAGAAACTGCTCACAGAGCATACCGACCGTTCGCACGGAATGGTGCGCACGGAGGTGAGGAGTGCCACTGGCGAGGCCCATCTGGGCCATGTCTTCGACGACGGACCTGCCGACAAAGGTGGCAAGAGATATTGTATCAACAGTGCGTCGCTCCGCTTCATTCCCCTGGAGGATATGCAGCGGGAAGGCTATGGCGCTTACATTAAATTGCTAAAACCCATTAAAGAGATTTATGTAGCAGGTGGATGCTTCTGGGGGACAGAACATTACATCAAGCAGGTGAAGGGTGTGATCAGTACAGAGGTGGGCTACGCCAATGGTATTACGAAGAATCCTACCTACGAAGAGGTGTGTACCGACAAGACACAGTTTGCCGAAACGGTACACATCACCTACGACCCTGCCGTGGTGAGTCTGGAGTTCCTGCTCCATCTCTATTTTAAAGCTATCGACCCGACTAGCATCAACCGGCAGGGGCAACGACCGAGGAACACAGTATCGCACCGGCGTTTATTATGCAGATGCCAGCGATCGCCCGACAATAGAGCGCGTTTTTGCCGACGAACAGGCACATACTACTGGTAAGATTGCAGTAGAACTCTTACCGCTTAAGAACTTCTACACTGCCGAAGAGTACCATCAGGACTATCTGGACAAGAACCCAATGGGCTATTGCCACATTCCACAAGCACTCTTCGAGTATGCCAGAAAGGCCAAAATGTAAATTATTAATCTTCGACCTGAACCGCAAGGATGACCAGACGCTGGAGGTCGTGGACAAGAAGACCGGTGAGGTAATCAACGCCACGCCAGTCAAGGCCGATACTTGGAAGATACCCATCACCAACGATGACGGAAAGGCCACATGGCGGTACTTCGACGAGAAGCAGATAGCGAAGTCCGTCGCCCGCCGGGAGGTCGAGGCCATCCCCTTCGAAGAACGCAAGAAGCGAAACAACATCGAGGCGACCATCTTCCGGTATTGCTTCCATACGAGGAACAACAAGACCCGGTACCAGGGACTGCTCAAGCATAAGATACAGGCCGTAGCACGCTGCCTGTGGATTAACGTGCGCAGGCTTTTGCTCTTTGATGAGCAAATGGCACTCCAAATGGCATAAAATGAGTCAAAGAACGAATTGAAGCCTCTGAGAGGCCCAGAATTGAGTCAGGAACGGCTATTGTATGGCTTATTAAGGTCATTGCTAAGCCGAACTGAACTTTATAGATATCACTGCAGCCGACCCCTGAGATCGGTCTGCAGGCACAGTTGAACAATTTTTTAATGCCACTTTTTAAAGTGGACTCATATATGAGACCTCAAGACCTTTTACTGAAGGCTTGAGGTCTTCTTTTTAACTTTAGGCAGTCGGCTTTGAGAGTTTTCGTATCTTTGCTGCTGTAATTTAAATCTTTGTTATGAGTTTGTTTCAAGAGGAGAATGTGTGTCGTGGTCGCATTGAGGTCGTTTGCGGTTCGATGTTTTTCCGGAAAGACTGAAGAGTTGATTCGTCGTCTGCGCCGTGCAACCTTTGCCAATCAAAAAGGTGGAGATCTATAAACCGACCATAGATAAAACGATATTCTGAAGAAGAGATTGTTTCGCACGATGCCAATTCTATCCCTTCAACGCCTGTTGATTCCCCTTCGAGTATTTTGTTGTTAGCGGCAGAGGCCGATGTGATAGGTATAGATGAAGCGCAATTTTTTTCGACGATAGCTTAGTCGATGTTTGTAATACTTTGGCGAATAAAGGCAAACGCGTGATCGTTGCAGGTTTGGATATGGACTTTCGTGGTCTTCCTTTCGGCCCGATGCCCGCACTCTTGGCTATCGCGGATGAAGTGACCAAAGTGCGCGCCATCTGCTTGCGCTGCGGAAACCTTGCCTATGTCTCTCACCGCATTGTCAAAAGTGAAAAAAACAAGTGCTCTTAGGAGAAAAAAAGACGAATATGAACCCCTCTGCCGAGCTTGTTATCTCGAGACGCTCCAAACCTCTCATTCGGAGTGAGTTTTAAACAATCTCTGCAAGTTTATAGTGGGAAGATCTGTGTGTAGAGAAGCGTTGTTCTAATCAATGATAGGGGAAGAGGGGAATGTATCGTGCTGGCGTTCGACTAAAAATCCTGATATAAATAGAACGAACAAACAAAAAGAGTATATTTGCACGAAGTGAACATATAGTGATGGAAAGTAAAAACAAGGAATTTCTTGTCTTATTTGTATCAAACACGAAGTATACAAGGGTGGTTTTAAGTCATCTATAACGATAAATAATAAAAAAATGATGAAAGATAAAAGCATTGATCAGCTTAAAGCTTTGACGATGGTCGCATAGATAATTACAACATACTTTATCCTTTATTGAAAAAAATACAATTTACCTGCGACCTTAAATATAACGACAGGCTTTGTAAGAGGAGAAGGTAGGTTAAAACGACTTGCCCCAACAGAACCGATGAATGTTGATATGGTAAAAGAAATGTTTCAAGATCCCCTTGTAGAGATTGCATCTCATGGGTATTACCATCTCAATACGAAAGAAGATATTTTGAAAGGACAAAAAGAACTATTGAAAGATCTCAATGTAGAGATGCTTACTCAGTATGGCAATGGATTCGCGAGTCCGGGTACAGATTTGAATTTGGATGAATATCAAGAAATGAAGCAAGAACTTAATGCTTCTCACTTGGAATATGTGAGATTGTCATTAAGGTATTTGAGTTATCCTATTCTGAAAACTTATTTGCGCAAGGCAAGTCGATTATTGAAATGGCCGTTTTTATATCGTTTAGCTTATCAAGATACATTAATGTCTCATCGTAGAGAATGGTATCTTGTATAGTATACCGGTCTTATCTTCAATTAAAGTATCAGAATTGAAGGCTATTATTAATGAGGCTGAGTCAACCGGGAAAGTGTGTATTCTTATGTTCCATAGCATTGTTGAGGATGGGAAACTTAGAGATAATTGGGACTATGAACGTACGAAGTTCACAGACTTATGCGAATTTTTAGTGCGAGAAAGAGATGAACAGCGTTTAGATGTTGTTACTTCTATGGACATTTATCAAAGGCTGAAGTAGAACGATGTTTGAATTTATATACTCCAAGGCTATTGCTAAAGGATACAAAAAGATTATCAAGCGCCAATATGATAAAAAGGCAGATTTAATTCCTTTACTTTGGACTGAGCATTGTATAGAATGTGCAGCTCCAACTTGTTATGCTACTTGTAAACGTTATAAAAGACGTAGTGATGGTAATTGTATTCGGATAGTTGGAGGAGTATCTCCTATAATTACAGATGAAGGACTTGGAGCTGAAGTAGAGTTTAGAACTTGGGCAAAAATAGAATCTCAATTGAATATAAAGCCTATAACAAGTAAGACCTACTCTCTTTTATATCGTTCTATTTCTGCCTTTGGACATTTTTTTAGAGGCTTGGCCAATTTAGCTCCTAATACTTCTATTCAGCGATTTATTGATGCTGGGTGGTTTAGTTATCGCCAGAAGGTAATTAATGCTTTCACAAAGAAAAGAACTCCTATTTACGCCTTATCTTTGCACGGAAAGTTAAAGAATAAACAGCAAGAGACAACTCTGCTGGTTGATGTGAAGTCAGCAAGTAAACATCTTTTCAGAGAGTCGATTCAAGTTCCGCTTGGAGATTCGGAATTTTCTGTTCCTATTCCCTCCTATGCAAGTGCTGAAGAATTGCATTTTATCAACATACATCCGGCAAATGCAGAAGAACACATTGCGCTTACCTTTGAATATTTAGAGTTGGAGCCAACCAATAAAACAGAGGGGAAAAAAGTTAAGTGTGTCATTTGGGATCTTGATAATACGCTTTGGAAAGGAGTCTTGATTGAGGACAGTAATGTAGAGGTGAATAGTCAATTTGTTGAGCTTATTAAAAGACTTGATCGTTCCGGGATTGTAAATAGTATTGCATCGAAGAACGATAAAGAGCAAGTCGTGGATAAGTTAAAGGCTTTGGGTATAGATGAATATTTTATTTTCAACAAAATCAATTGGAATCCTAAAAGCATCAATATTGGAAAAAAACGATAGAACAGATGAATATCAATCCTAACACGATTGTTTTTTTGTCGATGATAATCCTTTTTGAGCGTAATGAAGTATCATTACGTTATCCAAGTATAACCTGTATAGACCCATCAGAAATTCTTTCTTTTTCGACCTGCAAAAGATTTAATACGATTGTTACTGAAGATTCTCAAAAGCGCAGGTCAACTTATAAGATGATGGAATCTTTAAAAGAAGAAGAAGATAATTGGACGGGCAATATTGATGACTTCTACAGAGTTGTAGGGATAAAAAGCAAACTTATCCAGACCAACAGAAGAAACACTTCCTCGTTGTTATGAGCTTCTTCAGCGTACGAACCAACTTAATGCGTCAGGAAGAAGGCTTTCTTTAGATGAAGTGACAGAACTCGTAAATAGTATCGGAGCGGATGCTTATGTTCTCCGATCAAGCGATAAGTTTGGTGACTATGGCATTGTAGGTTTTCTTATTGTGGATAAGAGTGAAGGCCTTCCTTGCATTACTGATTTTGTGATTAGCTGCCGCGTGGCAAATAAAAAGATAGAACCAACTTTAGTTAATTACCTATCTAAAAAAATATAATGGAAAAAGTACTCTTCAATTATAAGAAAAACAAATAGAAATGGACCTATGTTTGCACTTATTGATGAGTTGAAAATGGAAAAGAGTTGCTAGTAAAGACGGCGTTGACGTATATAGCTGTTCTTATAACGACCATTACCCACAAATCGTGATGTTAGAGGAATTTAGTTAATGTCTTAACCTTGCCAGATTTAACGATACCGCTTATACTATCTTGGGAAATAGAGAGTAGAGTTTATACTCTTTTGTCGGGCACTACTTAAATAGAACACAAGGATTACTTTTGTAAGTAGAACACAATTATCAACAAATTCTCGTACACTATACTTTGATATGAATCAAACCGATAAGAAGGTGCGACAGCATTATAAAGATTTGCAACGGCAAGCCTTTGAAAGTAGTCTGCCAATGGCAAGAGAATTGTTCTTGGACTTATTCGACTATCTGAATGAGCAATCGGAAACTACCGGATGCAACCACGACTTTTCGCTAACTGAACAGTTCTTACGCGACAAGCAAGTGAATAATGTAGAAGAAGTATTGGAGTTCTTAAGAGAGAATGGCGGGTATTGTGACTGCGAAGTTATTTTTAACGTAGAAGAAAAAGTTTGAGGAGTAGTCACTAAGTATTGGTCGTTAGCTGATTAGGGGGCCTATGTCTGTAGCGCTCACACATTTCCAAACTTACAAAGTGATGCCTCTATTCATAGATACACTGATTGTCTGCTGATCTTTCTCCGAAAAAGTAAAGTTCAACTTAGTTTTTTTCAGTCTTTTCGTGTGCTTTTACAAGTAGTGTCCCTAAAAGTATTTATACAGTAGATATAAGTTCAGGAAAAAATATCGACTTTTGTGAGCGTGTAAGTTCCATTGTTTTCTTGCGTTCTTTTTTGTAACTACAAAGATAAGATCAAAGGAGCTTACTCTCTTTTTTTTTGATTGTATCGTCGCACCCTTCAATAACCCTTTCAGGGTTAATACTTTCAATGCTTAACTTTCAATCTCCAAGTGCTAACTTCATCATCTCTTTTCCACGACCACACGTCCACAAATAACCTCATTGGGGTTAGTCTTTTGGTAGGGCAGCGTTGACGCTTGCGTCAACGCTGCCTCAGATCAAGGGTTCAATGACAACCACTTAGGGTTGGTCTCTCAAAAAAATACCCCAATTCATATATGCGGAAACCTTGAAAGACCAACCCTAAGGGGTTGCAAAACGGCGTGGCCCATTAAACAGGGTTAAAGCGCTATGCACTTTAACCCTGCTCTGCCAAAAGGCCAAGCCTAAGGGCTTGCTTTGCGTGCTTTTTCATCTCACTTGACCATATAAACTTGCTGCGGGATATGGCTGATTTCCCGCTTAAAATCACATAACCCCCGCGCAACCTCGCCCGAAAATAACCCTCATTGTAACCAATGGCAATTATGAATGAGACACTTTCCTACCTAAAATCACATACTCCCTACGCGACCTCCTCTATAAATAAGCGCATCGCCGCCACCTCGCACCTGTTCATGCACCCATCCCCCGCTTAAAATCACATCATTTCCGCACAACTTCCTCCGCCAATAACCCCATCGGGGTTAGTCTTTTAGCAGGGCAGTGTTGACGCAAAGCGTCAACGCTGCCACGAATCAAGGATTCAATGACAACCCCATAGGGTTGGTCTTTCAAAAACAAGCCAATTTATGAGTAAAGGGCACTTCATGCTTTTACGGGAACGTGTAAAAAAGTAATTAAAAACGGAGGAAAAGTTCAAAAAAGCACGGTTTCATCGAAGATTCAGCTACAAAACAACACCGCCTTACGCACCCCGATTCACCCATCTGCGTACCCTCGCCAAACTTTCACCTATGATCGTTGAAACTTCCCTATAAGACAATTTTAATTCTCCTATAAGACCGTTTAAACTTTCCTATAAGACAATTTTTCCGATCATAGGTAAAAGTTTGAACTATCCTTATCCCCGCGCACGCGAAAAACAACACTTTTTCAACAAGGTACGAAAAAGCCGCGCTCCCGAAACCGGAAACGCGGCCTTTGTTAAACGTAATTTTTTGCCGGCACTAAGCTGTGCCTCAATCCTCAACTACTTCGCATTCCGAATATCGTCCTGCGCACCGAAGATTAAGTTGCGCTTGTCGAGTGCCATACGCATCGTACTGCTTTTCGTAAACCGCACGCTCACACGCTTAATGAGATTCGCACCTTTTTCCTTGGCCTCTTTCGCCGTCGTCACGCCCTTGCCGTGCATCGTCAGGCGAAAAGGACCGAGGTCTCCTAAGCGAACGGAATTACCATCGGAGAGTGTTTGGAGAACCTCATATTGCAGGGGCATCCAATACCGCCTTAACTGAGGTAGAAGATACGCCCGACCGTTTCTCGATGCGCCCGACAATCGTGCGCAACATCACGGGCACGCCCGGTGCCATCTGCGGATAAAATTTCACTTGATCTCTCTTGAGCGGATTTTTTTCTTCGCTCTAATGACGAATTTAATCATTGTGGTATAGATTTAATTGGTGAATAATTGAACCAAGAGCGCTCCTCGCCCTTGTGTATGCAAAGGTAAGCAATTCTACTGAGCCGGCCAAATACGCCATAATCGCTTGACTATTAGCTGATATACGAACGATTTGAAAGACCAACCCTATGGGGTTGCACATTGTGGCGGATTATGGCAGGGTTGTCGCTCCGCTCCAACGCCTGCCCTGCCAAGAGACCAAGCCTAAGGGCTTGTTGGGGATGTTTTGCGCGTTTACATTCGAGTTTATAATTGCTTTGGATCAATAACACGTATACGCGTATTGGTTTTCCGCGTGAATTTGTATCGTTTCCGCGTGAATTTGTATCGTTTCCGCATAGTTTCGTCCACCAATAACCCCATCGGGGTTAGTCCTTTGGTAGGGCAGTGTTGACGCACAGCGTCAACGCTGCCTCGAGCATAACTAAATTGACAACCCCATAGGGTTGGTCTTTCAAAACAAGCCAATGCCCGCCGGTGCAAACCCTGAAGGGCCAAATCTAAGGGCTTGTGTCGCAGGGGTGGGCTTTGGTGGTTTGATTTATCAGCATATACAAACGGCTATATGCGGACGATTTTGAATGACCAACCCTAAGGAGTTGCACTTTTTGCGGCGCATCGTGGCAGGGGTTGTCGCTTCGCTCCAACACCTGCCCTGCCAAAAGACCAAGCCTAAGGGCTTGCGTCACGGGGATGAGCTTTGGTGGTTTGGGTTTATCTGTGTATTTACACGCCTATTAGCGGACATTTTGAGAGACCAACCCTAAGGGGTTGCATTTTTGTGGCGGACTATGGCAGGGTTGTCGCTTTGCTCCAACGCCTGCCCTGCCAAAAGACCAACCCTATGGGGTTGTTTTGTGCTTAATACTCTCCATATAACTCTAATATGCCTGATGAGAAATGGAGGAGGCTATAGTCGTTTCATAATGATACAATCGTGTAATCTACCTCTCCACACATCCTCATCAGCAAAATCCACACCTCTATCGCCCACACCAAGGGAAGCGGCTTAACCCTCCCAAACTCGCCCAACTATCGCGTATTTTCGTCCACAAATAACCCATCGGGGTTAGTCTTTTGTAGGGTAGGGTTGACGTGCAACGTCAACCCTACCTTAAAGCATAGTAAATTGACAAACCCTTAGGGTTGGTCTTTCAAAAACAAGCGAATGCCCGCCGGCGGAAAGCGTCAACGACCAAGCCTAAGGGCTTGTTGTTGCAGGAGTAAATAAGTTGTGGCTTTGCTCAAAGATTAGCGGCACAAGCGGAAAGGTTATGCTTTAGAGGGGCTTGAGAGTTAATTTCTCTGCATAGAGGTCAGTTTTCAAAGATTTTTCTTCGTCTTTCTGCATGAAAAAGGACGAATTTTGTGGGAAGTGATAGGCTTACAGAGAAAAGAAAGTCCTGCGCTTCAATGGTGCGGGGGCAATTTGTAGGCAATTTGATACAAGTTTATAAACTTAAAAGAAGAAAACACATGGGAATGATTGCATGCTATCAGTGTATAAGTGATCAGCAATTAAACAGTCTGAAGAATTTCAATGGCGATAGCGAAGAGTTGCTTGAAGAACTGGAGGATTGGGGCGAAGAACCCGAGTTGCTCTTAGACATTGATAAAAATGTGGGACGCACTCCATTTTGTACTTACCGGTGTATCCGCTTTGCGAGCCGATAGACAACGATCCTTTAAGTGAAGCCGTGGTCGGGGTTCGTTCGCTCGAAGATATAGAGGATTTTTATTGCTTATACGGAAAAAGACACGGGTTGCCGAGATTCTTTCAGCTTTGGAAGCATTCGACATAGATGGGGCTATGGAAAAGTTCAGTATGGAAGCGTGCAAAAAGGCAGAGCTTTATCCCAATATTTGGGATTACGATGATGAAGAAGAGGAATTGAAAGAAGAAATCAGCGATTACTTCCAAAACCTCAAAGACTTTTATCGGGAAGTGCTGGCTAAAAACGGAAATGTGATGGCCACGATTTATTAAAAAAATCGCGTTGCGACGATGCCGTCACGAGCTTGAAGTAAAAAAATAGGGGTAGAGCTATAAGGCAAACCTGTTTTAGGTGTTCAGCTTTTGGCGCAATGATCACTTACGGGGCGCATAACATAGAAAAAGATTGTATTATCGCCCTTGAAGTAGACGGAATATATGATTGTTTTGATCGTTCAATGGATGGTTAAGTAAAAGGAGACAGAAAAATGCAAACATTTGAGCACAAATATTTTTGGTAAAGTGAGTTTTCGACGCGAACGACGATGTCGAAGAAGTCTGGGAAGGTCAAGTTGATGGCATAAACGTAACCTTATGGTATGACCAAGGTGCGGACGTGAAAGAAGAGGACTTGGACAGATTCGCGCTCTTTTTAGAAAACTGTAAAGTTCATATCAAGGAAGCTACCCAAGCGTTGATAGAAAACTTGAAAGAGGATCAGAGCTATATGGACTTCCATCTTGAAGAATGTAAAGATGCAAACTTACCTGATGAGATTGCTGAGTTTGTCTCGAAAAATGACGGTAACAGCTATAAATCTGTGGATAGATAGCGATGAGCATAGCATTACCATGGATTTTATGATTCTACCTGAAGAGAGTGATGAGATATTATGTGTTGCCTTTGATGACAAGGGAGAAGTAAACGGCGTGTCTTGGGAGAGTTGAGTCGTTGTTATTCATCAATTAGAAATTTGTGTTTGTCGGTGTACTTGTACGCCGGAGCAACACGAGATAAATCTAAAGTATAAGCAAATAAAGAGGAATTGATATGAAACCATTTGAAAACTTTGATTGGACAAACTTTTGGAACGATAGTGATTACGCGAAGAAAGCATATATAGGTAAAGCGCCTACGGACGAAGAAATATCGGAAATAGAAAAAGAATTGGGCTACAAACTGCCGCAATCCTATATCGAACTCATCAAAAAGCACAACGGGGGTATTCCTGTACTACGTGTATTTCTTACAGACGATTATGAAATAAACATTACCGGCATATTCGGCATAGACAGAACAAAACGCCATTCGCTTTGCGGAGAACTGGGAAGCGCATTTATGATATCGGAGTGGGGTTATCCTAATATTGGCATTGCCGTGGCTGATACCATTTCGGGTGGTCACGATATGATTTTCCTTGATTATAGGGAGTGCGGAAAAGATGGTGAGCCCAAAGTGGTCGTAGTAGATCAAGAGAGCGATTATCATATCGGCGTTTTGGCGGATACCTTTGAAGACTTTATCAAAGGGCTTACCATAGATGCCACAGAAATGGAAAATGAAGACTTTGCGCTTTTAGATGAAAACCAAAAATGCCTTGCCATAAAGTTCCTTCAAGAGATGCAGGAAGAAGAGCGCGTGATAGAATTGCTCACCTATGTAGGCATCGAGAATTTGAGCGCTGAACTTATGGGTATGCTGGCTAGGTCTTACAACAACAATAATCAGGAAAACGAGGCGATGAGAATCATGGATATGATTCCTGAGGAAGAGAGAAAAAGCAGTATGGTATTACCGTTATGGCTATTCTTATGCGAGTCGATGCTTTCCCCATAATTCGGAAGCCGACAACTTAAAGGCCTTGGAAATGTTTGAAAAAGGCTATCGAAAAGGCCGAGGATGAAAAAGGTTATAGAATGGTGTATGGAACTTGTGGAATTTCATTTTGCTGTCTGGGCTTTAGAGAAAAAAATAAATCGCAAACGCCGCTGGTATACGAGCATTATAAGAAATACAAGAACGAAGATGTTGCGCCGGAAGCGCCTGCTAATGATCAGCAGCACAAATATAATAATCTGTTTGACGTAAATTGGATTTTTGATAAGCACGATTATTCAGCAGAAGAATTTGAGGCAAAAATTCAATGAAAAAGATGGCGCAAAAGACTTGGTGAGAACTGGCGGGAAACGGAATGTAACGCACCAATAGAAGAAGCGGAAATACTTGTTACATACGAGGCGTGGATAGAAAGCTTGGAGCAACTCTATGATAATGAATGTCTGACTGATGACTATGAAGAACTTCTTGAAGAGGAAAAAAAGAAGATGGTATGTGGCAGGTAGATATCAGGGCGCATTTGAAAGCCGATAATGGAAAGTCTTTTTCTGTACAGGAGATAGTCTGAAACTGCAAAAAGCTGATGGCTAATAAAGAGCTGGGCGACCACGTATTTTTTGAAGGAATAGATTATGAGGGCAGTAGTTCTGATTACACAGCGCATGAAGTTCCTATGTTTTACGTAGTTTGCGGAAGTTGACGTGCAGTAATATACGACCAAGGATATAGAGCAGACAATTGGCTGTAAAGATGAAAATAGCAAGAGACTTTGGCGCATATTTCAAATACTCGCTTCACGATGCACGCATCAAGGAGATGGAGTATAAGGACGGAAGTCTGATATTGCATTTTGATTATATCTTTTCCTATGATGAAGGTGCAGAACACACTCATAAAGCACAAATCATTTTTGAGCAAGTAGCCATAGATGATGTAGATGTACTTGTGTTCAGCGATACGCTGTTAGAGAAATTTCAAGGCAAGCGTATAGATTTTGAAACATATCAAAGCAGCTATAAGCATAGTGAGTTTGAGATTATCCACGAAACGTACAATTGGGGTATGGCTGTATTCCAAGGCTGGCTTTGGACGGATCAAGTCCCTGTACACTGTGTGATGAATATCTTCTTCATGGGAAAATGATTTATGATATAGAGAAGACAATGAGTTAGTAATAATGAAGGAGGCAAAACAATGAAAGAAAAGCTAAATGCATTTATAGAAGATTTTAAGAAAGAGGCACTTCTCGACGTAATCAAGATAGAGCTAACGGCTAACCCGATGGTGGGAATTACACAGAGTAAGGTAGGCGGACACTTCTATTTGCCAAAATCAGCTTGTATTCCAACCAATGATAAGGGCGAACAACTGATGTTTCTGGCACAGATAAACTGCGAAGAATTGCCCGAGAACGCTATATATCCGAAGAAAGGCATCGTACAGTTTTGGATTTTTGGTGGCGATTATGATATGGGTAATGACTATGAAAACCCTTGCTCCGATATAAATAAACGCGTTCTGTATTATCCTACGATCGAAGACCACTTCTCTGAGCAAGAGTTGACTACTCTTTACAAACCAAAAGGGTGACGAAGACGGAGATTTGTGTACGCCCATTATGACCGATATTCCTTTGTCTATGACCTTTAAGCCGGAGAAGCAATGGCCGCTGTTGTTCGACTATCGTGCCGGAGCTGTCTTTGTGAAAAAGTGGAATTCGCATTTTTCCCGAACAGCAAGTGGGAAGTCTTTGTGAGATCAATGATATAGACGAAGATCTTTTTCGGTGAACTCTATGATGCGCTTGAGATTGAAAAAGCATACGCAAATAGGGGGCTATGGATATTTTACGCAGTCAGACCCGCGCACTTGCGAGTCGCTGCAACACTATACTGAATTATTGTTCCAGCTCGACTCATACTATGGTGATGAGGATTACCAAATTCTTTGGGGCGACTCAGGGCGTGGGCAACTTCTTCGCCACAAAAAGAGCAACTGAAAGCATCTCGACTTTTGCGAAATGTTTGTATAGTTGGGATTGTTGCTAAGCTATATGTAGAGCGTGTGTTCCCCAAGATGTTGCGCACGTTTGGGGAATACTGCTCTTTATTCGCGAAAAGATGCGATTGCCTATGCAAACAAAGAGAATTGAGGGGCATTGTAAAAATCAATATAGTTAGAAATAACAACAAGTATGAGGCAGGAGTTTGTTTGCTTAGTAGAACTTGGAAGAATGCCCAATGAATCTCTTTCCGACGATGCGTCTGTTGATCGCTTAATAAATTGCTACGATGCGCATCTTGAAAGGATTACCTTGCCTCTTTCGTACGAAGAAGCTTTTGGTCTTAGTTCGCATTTTCCCCGAATCAGCTTTCTACGATCTTCAGTGGCGTCTTTTACAATTAGTGGAATCAATGATTAAGGAAGTAAGCGAAGCTGATTATCTGCGCTTAATTAGTCAATGTCCAAGTGAAGAGTGGAGAGAAGGCCTGATAAATAGATACAAGAACTGGAAGGCGACTGTTGGGGCGGAGGAAGATAATCTTAGCAACCCCGATCCTACCAGTTCCTTTTAGGTAGAATCAGGGTTGCTATATCATTCTATCTTTACAACACTAGATCAGATTGTAGGCCACTGTAAGGCCGGCCATGACGATGCTGACCATGCTCATTAATTTGATGAGGATGTTCAAACTTGGGCCGGACGTGTCTTTACGCATTTCTCGCGCACGTCCGGACTGTTTTTCTACTGCCGCCCTTGAATCTCTTTCTGCTAAAGTGGGCGAGAAACCTTCTAAATTGACAGAAAAAAATATCCGGAGGAAACCACAAAAAAACCCGAATATAATTTTTGGTTGTGAGATTCTTTTTGTATCTTTTGGGCACGGTTTGTAAAGATAAGAAGCTTTAGCGAAGCATTCAGATGTAAGGTGGTATTATTGCTTGAATCTTGCGGGTTAAAAGCATGCCGAAGTAAAATCTCCTCCGAGATATTTTAAGCTAGACAATAGACACAATAGATAATATTAATTTTTAAAAGCGTATGAAGAAAATCTA
>BNJT01001791.1_pt1 | contig 43020 bp, 65 predicted proteins | sample 8540491 | NCBI WGS metagenome assembly BNJT01 (sample SAMD00202455, study PRJDB9452) | human saliva metagenome | host: Homo sapiens | reverse complement strand
CCTGACAGATGCCGATACTCAAACGCTGGAAGCAGCTGATGAGCGAGTTTCCGGAAGTGGTTTGGGAAACGGACGCCAAACCAAAAGCCGGCGCCGATTGGTGCAGCCACAGGCTATCAGGGTACAGAGGCAATGTTTTTGGCGATAACTCATCATGCCGGTCAAAATCCAGGAGCAGCGGGAGCATTTCCTGCAGGGAATGGCGGCGGAACTGAAAGATAACGAGTAAGCGTGGTGGCAGTATGGGAGCAAAAGCGGTAATTTCCGGCATCAACGGACCAGTGGTCAAGGCAGCAGGAGCGGAAGCATTTCAAATGCTGGAAATGGTGCATGTTGGAAACAACCGGCTGATTGGAGAAGTCATTGGTATTCATCAAGATTGTGCTACCATTTCGGGTTTATGAAGAAACTTCCGCTGGTAATTGGAGAGCCGGTCTATTCGACCGGACAGCCCTCAGCCTGACGTTAGGGGCCGGGGACGTCGGACAGGTAGTTTGCGGCGGCACTGAGCGGCCAGCAGAAATGCTAAGGCAAGAGTTTGAGTGATTTTATTGGTCGGGGCAGTGAAACATTTAAATTTGGATAAAGATAGGGAATGGCAGGTGCAAATCACAGCCAGCGTGGGACAGACGCCAAAGGGCGGTGAAGTTTGCGCCATAGTGCAGGAAACCGAGTTAGTGCGCAGCACAAAAGGTGTATGCCCAATAAGAGCTGTGGTAAGGTTGTAGAACATCACGCAGCCGACCCATAAGGTATTGGTGATCCCGGTCATTCGCCTGCAATGAGTTTGGTCAACGAAGATCGGACTTTGGTTCAGTCGATTGGCCGGTGCGCAAACCCAGACCGTTTCCAGCTTAGAAAATCGCTGGAAAAGCCGTTAATTACCGGACAGAATTATTGATACTTTCTTTCCCTATTGCCAAGGGCGGTACAGCGGCGATTCCCGGCGGTTTTGGTACTGGTAAAGGCGAGTGGCGCAGCATCAGCTGGCAGAAGTGGTCCGGATGCGGATATCATTGTGGCGGTCGGCTGCGGCGAGCGGGGCAGTACAAATTACTCGAGGTACTGGAGAGGACTTTCCTGAAACTGATCGATCCCAAATCCGGAAAATCACTGGATGGAGCGGACGGTTTTGACTGCTGTCACTCTAATATATGCCGGTGGCAAGCCAGAGAGGCGTCGATTTATACCGGTATTACGATTGCTGAATATTATCGGGAGGCGGGTTATCATGTTGCGATTATGGCAGACTCCACCTCCCCGCCGCCGGGCAGAGGCACTTCGGGGAAATTTCCGGACGCTGCAAAGAGAATGCCGGCAGTAGCAGTTTCCGCCGTATTTTGCCATCTCGCCTGGTCGCAGTTTTAAGGAAAGAGCCGGTTATGTCGTCAGCTTAGGCGGCGAAAGAGGGTTCTGGTTAGCATTATTATCGGTGCGGTCAGTCCGCAAGGTGGTGATTTTAAATGCAACCGGTAACACGCAAAATACCAAGCGTTTTATCCGCTGCTTTTGGAAGGCACGATCGCTCTCCGCGTATACGGGGACACTCATCCGGCTTGATTCAATGGCTGGAAAAGCTACAGCGAATGCGTCTCCGGATTTGGGAAGAATGGTTTCGATCGTAATGTCAATCCGGATTTTTACGCCGATCGGCGAAGCTCTGGCAGTGTGCAGGAAGAAAGCAATTTAATGGAAATTGTTAAGCTGATTGGAGCCGATAAGTTTCTGCCGGAAAACCAAAAGTTAGAGTTAAATTACAGCTCCTTCTGACTCGGCTTTTGCAGCAAAATGCTTTTCACGACAGTGACCACTTTTCGTGCCGCTGATTAAGCAGTTTAGAATGCTGCAAACGATTTTATATTTGCACCATCAAAAAGCCAAACAGCTGGTGGCATTTAATGTGCCGGTATCTCGAAAGTTGCGGCAGACGCGAAATCTGGTCAGGTCGTGAAAATGAGATACACGATTGACAACAATTCAACCGAACCTTTTGATAAGCTGAAGAGCAAATCGACAGCTTTTTATCAGGAAGTTGCCGACACCTTCATAAGGGCTTTAACTGAAAGGATGGAAATAAAATGAGCGTTGAATATTTAGGCGCAAAGGAAGTCAACGGCTCCCTAATGGTGGTTGAGGGAATGAAAGACGCCTCGTTTGAGTATCGTCCGAATTACGCTGGAAAACGGCGAAACTCGTACCGGAAAAATCCATCCAAATGGACGCGACCGGGGCGGTAATTCAGGTGTTTGAAAGTACGCAGGGAATCTCCGGCGTCAACGTTCGAGAACCAGATTAAGCAGCGGCGTCCTAAAGCTTCCTGTTTCAAAGAGCTGCGGACACTGGACGGCATCGGCAGACCGATTGACGGTTTGCGGGCGAGATTCGGGCAACCAAAGCATGGGATCTCAACGGTGCTCCGGTCTAACTGATTGCCCGCCAGTACCCTCATAACTTTGTCTCAGCACCGGTATTTCCAACCATTACCGGTTTGACTACGCTGGATCGAGGCAAAACTGCCGGTCGTTTCCGGCAACGTGCTTGCCGCATGACAGATTAGCGTGCGCAAATCGCCAATCACAGCTAAATCGGCAGTCAAAGGGCAGGGTGTTGACGGAAAGAATGGTGTGCCGATGATTATGCTCCAGGGCGAGACGATGCGATTGTTTTAGCGGCTATGGGGGTAAAATGACGCTGCCGATAAGCGCAGCTTTGCAAAGCTAAGCGGTGTGCTACAAAAGGTCGTGGATGTTTTTAAACCCGCCCGGCGATCCGGTCATCGAGCGGCGTAACGCCACGCTGCGCGTCACGGCAGCCGAATACCGCATTTGGAACGCGATATGCATGTGCGGTAATTTTAACCGATATGACCTCGTATTGTGCGGCCGGTGCGGGAAATCTCTTTCTCGGCGGCGAAATCTCCTTCTCGGAAAGCTTTCCACGGTGTTGTATTTCGGATTTGGCAATGCTATATGAAAAGACCCGAGAGGTATGATTCAAGGCAAAAAGGTTCCATTACGCAAAATCTTAAATTTTAACGATGCCCAATGATGAGAGTTGATGCGCATCCGATTCCGGACTTGACGATATACAGGCTGCGAGGAAGCAGAATTGTGCTGGATGCGTCTCCTCTCACCAGCGCACCGGTCCGCCGATTTTGGTGCTGCCTTCCTATCTCGTCTAATGAAAGACGGAATTGGAGAGGATATACCAGAAAAAGACCACAGCGGGGTAGCCAATCAGCTTTTTGCAGCGTATGCTCATGTGCAGGGAGTTAAGGCACTGGCATCGGTTATTGGCGAAGAAGAGCTCTCCCGTTAGATAAGCTCTATGATTTTTGGACAGGGAGTTTGAGGAGCGCTTTGTAGCGCAAAAGTTTGATGAGGATCAGATGATTGATGCGACTTCTGGATTTGGGCTGGAGCTGCTTAGCATTTTGCCCAAAGAAGAGTTAACCAAAGTGAGATGAGACCTCGTTAACAGTTATTATCAGGAGCGGATTCGGAAAAATACAGATCGGCGGTTCATTAAACAGGTAAAGAAATGGATAGTTCTTTATTTCAACAAAGGAAGTACATACTCGCCAAATCAAGATTGGCGCTATCTCGCTTTGAGGGATATGAGCTTCTGGATAAAAAGCGGAATATTTTTGGTGCGGGAAGTGATGTCGATGCTGGATCGAGGTTGAGGAGATTCAAAAGGATATGGACAGCATTTTTGGAGCGGCGTATTTGGCTCTGCAAAGAGGCAAATATCCGGCTTAGTATCAATACCGTCAGCCAAATTGGTCGAGGCGATTACGCCGAGGAGAATATTCAGATTGAAAGTAAATCCATTATGGGAGTGGAAATCCCGATTTTGAATAAACTGGATTCTGCTTTAATTCCGCAGTACGGAATTAGTAAGACGGAATGTTCGTGGACGAGGCATATTTGCAATTTTCCAAAAGTCAAGCAGCTGACGCTTCGGCTGGCGGAAATTGAAATGCTATCTACCGACTGGCATTTGCCATCAAGCAGACGCAAAAACGGGCAAATGCCTGAAAAATATTATGATTCCGAAGTATGAAAAACTAACCAAGGATATTGCGACTGCCTTGGAAGAAAAGAAAGAGAAAGAGTTTAGCCGGTTAAAAATGATTAAGCTGACCAGAGCAGGGATAATGTGCGGAAAATGAAATGAGAGAGATGGTTTATCTTGGCAGCGTCATGCCTAATTAACTTATGTATTGGTTCTTTGTATGCTTGGAGCGTGTTTGCCGGTCCGATGGCGGCACATATCAGTCAGGCACAGGGACTGGCAGGGTGATCGGCAGCTGACGGCGGCACGCTGGCGGTGGTTTTTACCAGCCCAATGCCGTTGGACCGATTACGATGATTGGCGGGGGATTTATCAATGATTCCTTAGGGCCACGTTGGGGGATTTTACTGGGCGGATTGCTGTTTGGCGGCGGAGGGCTGATTTTAAGCGGTTTTGCCAACAGCTTAGGAATGCTGACGATGAAGCATGGGCTGGGCTGCGGCAGGATGGGCTGCGTTTTATACCCGTACCATCAATAATTCAGTCAAACTCTTTCCCGATAAGCGAGGGGCTGATTGGCGGGGATTACAGCAACTTACAGGCTAAGTTCGCTGATTATTCCGCCGATTGCATCAAAAATTGATTATCAGTGGCGGTGTTTTGTCGGCGTTTTCCGGATTTTGGGCATAACCTTTACTGTGATTATTTTTCTGTGTGCGTTTTGATTGAAAAGCACCACAGGGCTTTGTACCGGCTGGTATGGCAGGGGCAAAAAGCAGGCGGCAGCCGAGCACTGGATCGAAAACTGGCGGCAAATGCTTAGCCAAGATTTCTTTTATGTGATGTTTTTGATGCTGATGTGCGGAGCATTTTCCGGTTTGATGATTATTTCTCAGGCATCGCCAATAGCGCGAAAATGATTGGTATGGAGCCGGCACAGCAGCGGTTGCGGTTAGTTTGTTAGCACTTTTTAATGCTATGGGTCAGAGTTTTAGGCGGGTTGTTTGTCGGATAAGCTTTTGGACGGATTCAGGTAATTCGAATTGTCTTTTGATTTCGATTGTCAGGTTGTTTTTCCTGACAATCAGCGGGCAGAGGGCAAACACTGTTGTTTATGAGCGGCGTGTCAATTGCCGGTATTTGCTGGCGCTTTTATGGGCGTTTTTCCGGGCTTCTACGGCGGATCGGCTTTGGAGCAAGGTATAATGGCGTTAATTACGGCATTATGTTTACCGGCTTTGCATTAGCCGGAACAGTAGGACCTTGGTTGCCGGCAGGATTTGTACTGGCGACCGGCAGTTATCAAACGGCGTTTGTAGCTGCCGGCGTGCTGGGACTGCTCGGCTTTGTGATGACTTGTCTATCGCCGAATTGTAAAAGCGTAAGTGGGAGAAAGGAAGGTTCCCGTCATCTTTGGTGCTTTTCTTGCCCGAAAAAAGTGGGGCATGGAAAGCGGTACTTTAAACGGAATCGGGCTTTCTCCGGCAAAAGGATTTTCTGAAAAATAATTGACTTTTTGGAAAACAGGATATACTACTATTACTGTTCGGAAGGGGGAGCTTCAGGACAATAACTCAGAATTAGAGGCTTGCCCGCTGATAAAAGTTTCCACACAGCCGGGAGGTGGCAGCGCCCTGAACCTGCAATCCGCTATGCAGGGGTGATGTTGAACAGAGGCTTGACTTTGTGGAAAGCAGCCTTGGGGAGCAATGGTGTTGAGTTTGGTCCTACGCAATGAAAATCTGTGAACCGTGTCAGATCTTGACGGAAGCAGACACTAAGCAGAAACTTTTCATGTGCCGTGGGGTAGGCTGAGACCGTTAAGCCAAGAAGCGTTCGGAAGGCATTGTCGACAGGAGATGTGTGGATTTTTCATTGTAAGGAGGAAATCATGGCATACACTGCGCTTTACCGAAAACAGACCGCAGACCTTTGCGGAAGTGATTGGTCAGGATGCGATTGTTCAGACATTAAAGAAATCAAGTGCGTTCCGGCGAGGTTAAGCCATGCCTGTTTGTTTACCGGCACCAGAGGTACCAGCAAACGTCCACCGCCAAAAATATTTGCCCGAGCGGTACGTGCCTAAATCCCCCAAGATGGAGCCATGCAATCAGTGTGAAAATTGCCGGCGGGAGTTAGAGGGACGGTAATTTGAATATTATGGAGATTGACGCCGCCAGTAATAACGGCGTCGATAATATTCGGGAGCTGAAAAGAAGATGTGCGCTATCAGCCGGCGGGTGCTCGCTATAAAATCCTATATCATCGACAGAAGTACATATGCGCATCCTCCGGCGCCTTTAATGCACTTCTTAAAGACATTGGAAGAGCCATCGGCGCATGCCATGTTTTCTTTAGCGACAACCGATCACACCGGGATACGGATACGATTTTATCTCGCTGCCAGCGCTAGGCTTTCGGCGGATTACAAACAGGGATATCAAATGGTGTTACAGACATATTTAAATAAGGAAGGAATTGCCTTTGAAGAAAAAGCACTGCGCTGTTGCCAAGACAGCAGATGGAGCAATGGATGCCCATTCGATTTTTGGATCGTTGTCTGGCTTTTTATCAGGACGAGGAGCTGACGCTGGATAAAAGTGCTGCGTTTACTGGGGAGCGGTCGATCGGGCGTGTAGCACAATAACAGCCCATTGCTGAGAAAGTAGCGGATCTCTTGACAAACGGATAATATGTTGATGCAGGGCAGAGATTTGCAGCAGATGGTGCTGGGAGAAATCAGCTATTTGCGAGATCTTTTGATTATTAAGACGATGCCGGAGCCGGAAAAACTGCTGGTTGGGACGAAAGCCTCTTGGCACTGCAGGCAGCAGCAGAACTGCACTAGAAGACTTTTAATGTATATTATCAAGGCGCTGTCGCAGCTGGAAACGGATATGCGTTATAAGCAATAAGCGGACCGCTGGAGCTGGGGTGGATTAGCTGTATCAGCCGGAGCTGGATCGGTGTGAGTCTAATCTCCGCGCCGCCTAACGGATGTGGAGCGGCGATTGGCAGAGCGGCCGCTACTGCGTTGTCCCTGCGTACGGCAGAGGGCCAGCAAGTGAGCCGGCACTTCCGCGATGGAAACGGCAGCCTTTCGCAAGATATCAGGTGATTGCGTCTTGGCGGAGGCTGCGCTTTGGCTTAAATCGTTTGTGGATATCGCTTTTGGAAAAGGCAACACCCTTTTATGACGCTGCGGGCGGCGGAACGCTGTTGATTGTGATTGATAGACGCCGGAACAGCTATTGAGGAGCGAATAGTAAAGGGCAGATTGCCGAGGTTTTTAGCAGAAGATTTCAGAAAAACTTTCTAATCTGCAGATTATTTCGGCTTCCGACTACTGAAAGATAAAACGCCGCCGGTGCGGGACTTAAAAAGCAGCAGTAGCGAGCTCCGCCAAAATATTGTTTGAAATTGAGTAAAGTAAAGCTATCGTGGGCAAAGAGAAAAGCATGCGTTTGAAACGGATAGCAGTCAAACAAGGACAACGAACGTTTGCGCAAGGGAGCGGCAGCTCTGCAGCAGTACGAAAGCAGCAAATATATATGCATAAAGTAGCCAAAAATGATGTGGTATTTCTTTGCTTTTATAGAAATACCACAGATTCTATGAGAATGAAACAAAAATCCAGATATTAGTAGCTATAGTTGACATTAAAGTTTTATCACTATAATGAAAAGGAAAGGAAAGTTTATGAAAAAGTTTATTTCTGCTGTGCAAAACTATCTACGTCGAGGCGACGAGGCGGAAAAAGGAAATACGCAATACTGGCTGGAACATCCGGAACAAAAGCAGTCGCTTTTAATGTCAGAGAGCTGGCGGCGGCAGCCTGCTCACTTCACCATCTTCTGTGATTCGGTTGTGCCAAAAAGCTGGATTTTCAAGGATATAAAGAGGCTGAAAGCGGAGCTGATTGTGAAACAGCGCTACGCAAAAAGGAAGAAGAGCGGAAAGGTTGAAGATTTAACCAAAAGAGGACAGTCTGGAAAAGCAGTATTAGAAAAATCAGCCTGCGAAACATTACTTCGCTAAAGTACCGCCAAAACCTAAAAGCCAAAGATGTCAGAGATTGTGTCGATTTACTGGAAAAACGCCAGAGTGGTGCATTGTTTTGGACTGGGTACTTCGCTCTTAGCGGCAAAGATTTGAGACTTAGCTGATTCGGATTAACCGCTTGTGCATGATTCAGGACGAATGGCATGTTCAGCTCTTAATGGCAAAAATATTACGGCGCAGGACGTAGCGGTTTTATTCAGCTATTCCGGCATGACCAATGAGATGATTCAATGTGCCGGACTGATTAAGGAGTCAGGGCAAAAGCTCATCAGCGTTTGCGGCTTTGAAAAATCAACGATCGCCAAAATGGCGGATTATAATTTGCCGGTGGTTACCAATGAGCATATTTTTCCGGAGCGGAGCGATGAGCTCAAGATGCCCAGTTAAATGTGGTTGATATTTTGTTTTACCGCATTTATTAAACATAGACCTGAGGCGTCCATGCAACGAGGTCAACTAAAGACGCATATTTTAAGGAAAATGAGAAAATATAATGTTCGGAAAGGAGCAAAAAGCATGATAGATTTATCACGAATGACAACGGGCAGCAAAATCCGAATACCAAAAACTTGGATCGAGATGACGCCGTTAGAGCTGGTTACTGTGATCGATCATGAAGATGAGCAGGTGGCACTGGCGATTCGCCGGTTTTACCGGAGATTGCCAAAACAGTGGAGGTAACGACCGCTTGTTTAAAGAATGGCGCGCAGGCTGATTTATTTGGGGGCAGGGAACAAGCGGCAGGCTCGGCGTATTGGATGCGGTAGAATGTCCGCCTACCTTTGGGACGGATCCGGAGCTGGTTGTCGGCTTGATTGCCGGTGGCGAAGAGGCTTTTGTCAAAGCGGTGGAAGGTGCTGAGGATAGTCAAACCCTGGCAGAGGGAGGACTTAAAGGCATTGCAGCTAAGTAGCAAGGATATGGTGATTGGTCTGGCGGCAAGCGGCAGGGACGCCCTATGTGATTTATGGTTTTAAAATATAGCCGGAAAAATCGGCTGTTCTACGGCGGCGATTGTCTGTAATAGCAGCTCGAATATGGCAAAGGCGGATATTGTCATTGAGCGGTAGTCGGACCGGAGAGTTTTGACCGGTTCTACTCGGTTAAAGCCGGCGCGCAGAAGATGATTTTGAATATGAGTTTCTACGGTGCTATGGTGGGCATTGGCAAGGTTTATCAAAATTATATGGTGGATTTGAAAAAGAACCAATGAAAAAGTTGGTCACTCGCTCAGAGAACATTGTGATGGCAACTACCAGGCTGCGACAGACAAGAGGCAAAAAGCAACGCTCGATGAGGCGGAGGGCGGCGTTAAGCTGGCAATTACAGCTATTTTATCAAAAGTCCGATGTTCGTCAGGCGGCGGCTTGTTTGGAACAGAGCGGTGGCTATGTTCGGCGGGCGCTGGAGCTGGCGGCGAAGGAAAAAGAACGTATAATTCGGCTTTTTGGCTGATGCAGCAAGCTTTTTGGGCGATGTCGTAAAAAGATGGAAAAGCGGAATGGTAAATAAAAAGTAATTTCAAAGGAGAATAGCATGAGCAACAAAGAATTAGCGAGTAAAAGTGTTGAACTTACAGGCGGTGCGGAAAATATCAGTTCATTAACCAACTGCGATGACCAGAATGAGAGTAACAGGGTTAAAGACAGCTCAGAAGGTTTTGGTGGATCGGATTAAAGGCGTAGACGGCGTTCTGGGTGTGGTTAGCGAGGGCGATTACTACCAAATCGTGTTAGGACCGGGGAAAGCAGGTAACAGACGAGGGCGGCGAAGCCTTTCATTTGCAAGAGATGCGGAAGTTACCGAAGTTACGGAAGACTGGCGAAGCCAATAAACAGGCGATTAAAAGCCTAGCCAAAGACAAGCGGTTTTTAAAGGCAATCAATACGATTGCTAATATCTTTATTCCGCTGATTCCGGCGATTGTGCCGCCGGACTTTTGCCCTACGGCAGGCTCTTTGATTGGAACGCTCAATACCGATCAAATGTGGGAAGGTGTTCGCCTGTTCTTTACTTTGATTGAGTGGTTCGAGTTTCTTGGGGTATTTAGTTATTTATACCGGTATCAATGCGGCTAAAGCAATTTGGTGCAACCGAGGGAGCTTAAAGCGGTATGATTGGTGCGATTACCATTGGTGCGAATATTACCGAGGTATCCAAAATGATGGGACTTTTTAATGCCGATGTGCCGTTAAAATCGACCTTCGACGACCAGTAAGGGCGGTATCATTAGTGTTATTATTGGCGTATGGCTGTTATCCAAAAGTCGAAAAGGCTTTGCGTAAGCGGATTCAGATGTACTGGATTTGATTTATTACTCCGGTTTTGACTTTGCTGATTACCGGTGCTGATTTATGTATTTATCGATATGCCGGCGGCAGGTTTATCTGACGGTTTGATTTATGTGTTTGAGCTTTATCATCAACTCGCCGAATCCGGTGAGTTAATGTTATCAGCGGATATGTTTTGGCGAGCCGTCTTTTTACCGATGGTACTGCTTGGCTTGCACCATGGCGATTCAATTTATGCGGTACGAGTTAGAGCAGCTGGGCGGCGTGTCGCTGTTCCGGTATTGGCGATGGCGGAGCCGGACGGGTTGAGTGCCGCTATTGCGATTGTTGAAAGCCAAAAAGGTTGGCAATACCAGATTGCAAAGGTTGTTACCGGTGCTTTGCCGGCGGGCTTTTTGGGTGTAGGTGAGCCGCTGATTTACGAGTGTTACTGCCGATGTTTACAGCCGTTCTTTCTACCGGCTTGGGAGCAGGTTTTGGTGGTGCATATGTTATGTTGACCGGTGTTATGGCAGAATGCTTGGGGACCGTCCGGCTAAGTAGCAACGGCGGTTATGAAACCGGAAAGCATGATTAACTACGTAATCGGCAGTGATTGCTCATATTGGCGGCTTTGTGGTAACCCATTTGGTGATTAAAGACGAAGACGTAAAAATGTTTGGTTTGACGCTAAGATAACAATCGGTCAGCAGCGGGTGGTTTGCGACCATAAAAAGGCACTCCGCTTTTCTATGACGAGTGGGAACGAGTGTTGTTTCCGCCGGGGAAAGCGGGTGAGTGGAAAAGGAAACAACAGGATGAAGACGAAAACCGAGATTATATCAATTTGTTGGGGCTGGTGTCGTTGCTTTTTATTGTTTTTCTATGTCAACGTTGCTTCAAGCAGCAGAAGGAGCGAGAGCCGGAAAAATATGCCCTGGATATCACGTTGCCCCAAGCTTAAAGAGGCGGATGATTCGATTTTGACCGACTCTTTATCCGTTCAAAGCTATGCCGGTCAGGGTACCGTGATTTTAACAGTTCAAAAATCTTACGGATTTCCAGCTATATATCGGTATCAACCGGTCAATACGGCGGCGTATCGCCAAAAATGGCACTTATCGGGATTGATATTTCCGGACTTACCAATAATGTGCAGAATGTTTTGCAGGTAACCGGTGTGAAAGAGTAACCCAAAAGCTGCAAGTTCAGGTTCCCTATCCGTCAATTGATCGAGACGAAACTTCATTCCGACGTACTGGATAGAAATATCGTGACCTTGTTTGAAAACATTGTGCAGGCGGAGGTTCGGCGAAGGCTCTACCGGAGGGCAGTTAGTTGTCTTAAAGGACGGACGTTTGGTAAAGAATCTGGCGTTTGGCTATGTCAACAGCTATTATCCTGATGGCACACCGATTCCGCTGGAAAAAGAGTCAAGGTTACCGATCGGACATTGTTGACTTAGCCAGCAACACGAAGATGTATTCTGTGAATTACGCATTACAAAAAGTTGGTTGCGGACAAAAAGATTGCGATTAACGATCCGGTCGGCAAGTATTTTCCGGGTTTAGGGACGAAGCCGATGCCAAAAATCAAGGCAAACGAGATAAGCTGACAATTCGGGAACTGCTGGAGCATCAGGGCAGTTTTCCGGCGGATCCAGTATTTTAATGAAAATTACGATAAGGACGACAGAATTGTCAGCGGCAAGAACGACCTGTTTTCGCAAGAAAAGCAAAACGGTGGAAATGATTTTAAAAACACCGTTAGTTTATGAACCGGGCAGCAAAACCGTATATTCTGATGTGGATTATATGCTGTTGGGATTGATTGTAGAAAAGGTCAGCGGTAGGATTTGACACCTATATGAAAGAGGAGTTTTATCGTCCGCTTGGCTTTCGAATCGGATTACGTTTAATCCATTGCAATTCGGTTTTTAGGGCGAGATGAAATTGCTGCCAGCGAGTTAAACGAGAAATTCTCGGGATGGCGTGGTAACCTTCAGCAACAACCGAGTGGGAACAATTCGAGGAACGGTTCACGATGAAAAAGCGTATTATTCTGCATGAATGGTGTCAGCGGGCATGCGGGACTCTTTGCGAGATGCTTTGCAGTTAGCTACAACTGGCTGGAGTTATGCTGAATGAGGGGCGGCTATGGTCAATACCAATTTTGGGATAAAACAACGCAAGACTTGTTTGTTAAGCCAAAGACAGCAATTCCACCTTTGGTTTGGGCTGGCGGCGAGAAGGCGATGGCAGATATAGCTGGGCGTTCTCACCGATGGCAGATGCCGCAACGGTTGGACATACCGGCTGGACAGGAACGTTGACAGTAATTGATCCGAAGGGAGCAAATGGTGATTGATGCTGCTGACGAATAAGAAAAATAGTCCGCTGCTGAACAACAAGAAAAATCCGAACAATTTCTTCGGCGACCGCTTTTTAATCAATCGTTATGGAATGGCAACGAGCTTAGTTTATCGTTCGTTACATCCGGCGAACATGAAACAGACGAAGGAGCTGTTAAAGGAAGGTGGTGGAAGGCAAGCAAAAGCTGATAAAAAGAACGGCCGAGAGGTATAAAAATCGGGCAGATGAGGGCTGATTTGAAAGCTTTGGAAACGGTACAGGAAATATACAGAACCAAGTAAAAACAGGGAAAATAAAGGCTGTAGCGCCTTCGATATTTCCTTGGGTCATAAAAAGGCACTGTCAAAATCCTTTGACAGTGCCTTTTTCTGTATTTTGTTTTCTATTGTTGTATTTTGTTTTATTCGGTAAAAGCAAGATCGATTTTTCTATCGCTTTTTCGGCAGCCGGATTTACCGGTAGCGGGCAAAAACTATCTGTTTTCTACCTTTTCAATCCGGTATCCCTTTACTGGTTAACAGCTTTAGGAGGCTATCGTCGGCAATCGATATCAACTCGAATAATCAATTCGCTTTCTTCCGGTGTAGCGGTCGGAAGGTTCAGGATATGGACGATGTTATAGTTTCTTTCCTTTAGTAGAGTACCAATATCAGCCAAAAGTACCGGGGCGGTCTTTGGCAATCAGCTAATGCGAGAGCCCTTTGCCCCGAGCGCCAAAATATCAAAAACGAGGCAATGATGTCATTTCGGGTGATAATTCCTTTAATCATCTGATGGGTCATCAACCACCGGAATCATATTAACGTCTTTTTCGTTCATCAATAAGGCGACTTCTTCAATTGACATATTTTCTGTACAGGTAACAACGTTTGTCTCCATGATATCTGCCACTTTGGTTTTATCTAAGATATAATTTAGTTCATAAATACTAAGCGATGTGGCTTTGGACGGAGAAACCTCGCTCAACAAGGTTTCCGTTACCATGCCGACCAGCTTGCCGTTTTTCTACGACCGGGAGCTGGCGTACATTTTGCTCCTGCATCAGCTTAAAAAGCCAAAAGAAATCGACGCTTCAGGAAAAACGGAAATGATATTTCGATTCATTTTCGCAGTAATACTCATAAAAATAACCTCCTCATTCGGATTACGCTTTAGACAAGTATATGTATACACTATTTTTAGGTCAAATGCATAGTGGTGAAGAAGTTTTCCAAAAATACTTGCCAAAAAGTCGAGCATCTGTTATTATAGTGGCACGGGAGGTTAACTCAGCTGGTAGAGTGTCACCTTGACATGGTGGAAGTCGAGGTTCGAGTCCTGCTACCGCCATAAAAGAGCAAAGCTTTTGGGCTTTGCTCTTTTTCTGCCATATTGCCGCAATAACGCTAAATGGTAGGAGTGTCCGGGAAATACTGTTTTTGGACAAAAATTTCGCTAAAGTACCGTTTATAGCCCCAAAATGCCTGCCAGCAAAGAAAAATTGGTGAAAGGCTGTGCTGATGATAGAGCCAAAAAGCAAGCTTTCGAAGGATAGAGAAAAATGTTCCGACTGAGCAAAGCCAATCCTACCAGTTAGCGACAGGAAAAATAAGAAAAACTATTTACTTGCCGAGCAGAAATTCGATATAATAAAAAGATTATGGCGGAGGTGGAACGGGTAAAAAGACTAAATGGGGGTAAGGAAGGTGGCTTGTTGTGGCAGAAATGCAAGTAAGTTTGGATCATTTATTTACCGCTGCGGGATGTTGTGTTTAAGAACCTGCGGACGGCAATCCTGCGAGGAGATTTTCAGCCGGGCGAGAGACTAATGGAAAATCAGCTGGCGGAACGAATGGGCGTTAGCCGGACACCGATTCGAGAGGCGATTCGGAAGTGGAGCTGGAAGGGCTGGTAGTGATGGTTCCTCGCAAGGCGCAGAAGTAGCCAATATTGCCGAAAAAGATATCAAAGACGTGCTGGAGGTTCGGGCAGCCTTAGAGGGCTGGCAATTCGATAGCTTGCGAAAAATATGCAGCCCGAAGATGTGGGAACAGCAGTTCAGGTCAATCAAGTCGTTCAGGCAGTCGCCGATAAAGATAACGATAAGGTGCTGGAATGGGACGTGGCGTTTCATGATATTATTTTGAAGCGTCCGGCAACGATAAGCTGATTCAGATTTTAAATAATTTAAGAGAACAAATCTATCGTTACCGAATGGAATATATTTATCATATTGCCGACCATGGCAGGTAGCGGCAGAACATTTGCAGCTTATAGCTGCCCTAAAAACAAAGAGCGAACTGGCGGCGGTCTTAGCGGTCGCACATGTTCAGGTTCAGAAACATTCGGTTATTGAATATGCGAAGCAAAAACAAAGGGCAGAAAAGAAAATATTAGGATTTTGACAAATAATTCAGGATTCTTTGCTTTAGAGGGAGAGTCCATATCTTCGACTACGGCGGTTAAACGCTGCAGGGTAGTGGCTATCGGCTTGTGCCCGATAAAGATCGGTCAGCAGAAAATAATGCTGGCAAAATATCGGTTTTAGCCGGACCGTTTCTTCCAAAGCGAAGTGCCTCCTCAGGATGCCCCTGCTCGTTCATCAAAACAACATATTCATACAGAAAGTTCAAAAAGCCTCATAATTTTTCTTCTGCTTGAGCAATAACCGGCTGATTGGCAGTGCCGAAGTTTAGTCGCAGGTCGGTATTACTCATCTCGCTGAAAAGACAGCATTGGCAGAGAAATACTGCTGCGGATTTTTCTTTTCTAAGGCTTGATATTTTTCGGCGGCAGCCACATTTAGTGTCAGCTCGGGAAAGTTTAGCCGAGAAATATCGGGGTGAAAATGACAGCTCGGCGGGGATTTCTTTTTGCGGACAACCAGAGATTGCTCTTCCTTTTCCCCAAAAATGCAGCTTTTTCCGACTCGTATTTCTTTTGCCTTTTGCGGAGATTATGGTCAAATAAACAAAAAGGTTAGGAATAAAATAAAAAGATGGTATGTGAAAATTGCCCATGCCAAAAATGATCCATAAAAAAGCCTTTCCAAAAATGGTCGGGTTTTTATCCGGCGGCAATAGACTCCGCCGAATGAAAAAGAAATAAAGTATCTCGGCAAACGCAACCGCTAAAAAGCGAAAAGCGTTTTGCTTTACCCTATAGTATATATATCATATTCTGTCAAAGTGAAAAAGAAAGGAGTTTCTCTTGTTTTACAGTCGAAAAGTACAAAAAGAATAGCGATTGGCATTGCGATTGTTATGGTTTTAACGATTGTGCTGTCCATTTTAGCACCGTATTTATAAAAAGCTGAGGTTTCATTATGAAAATCATTCATACCGCTGATTGGCATTTGGGGAAAACTTTTGGGAGGAGTTTACCTGCACGAGGAGCAGGCAGTTTTTCTGCGTCAGTTTTTCCTTTTTTGAAGCGGGAAAAACCGGATTTGATTCTTTTGGCGGGGGATATTTGATGACCGTTCGTATCCGCCGGTAGAGGCAGTTCGACTTTTGAATGAATGCTTTGAAAATTATTTTGGATTTAAAAATACCGATGGTAGTGATTGCCGGAAATCACGATCACCCGGAAAAGACTGGATTTTGGCAGCGGCTAATGGAAAAATCCGGTCTTTATTTGCAGCAAAAATTAGAACGGGACATCACCCGATTTCTTTTTATGATGCGTATGGCGAATGGAAGTGTATCGGTGCCTTATGCCGATCGGCGGCGAGTGCGGGCGTTATATGAAGATGATACGATTCGCAGCGCCCGGGAGGCAATGAGCCGGATTTTGCAGACCAATCAACGAGCGGATTCGGGCAGAAAAAGAAATGGCAAGGCGGCAGGACAGCCATCAAGCGCTATATTGCGGTGCTGCATGCTTTTTGGTGGCTTTTCAGGCTGCAGGAGCCGGAAGGTCCGACTCCGAGCGGCCGCTGTCGATTGGCGGGGCAGATGTTATTTCGACGCAGATTTGAGATGAGTTTGACTATGTGGCTTTGGGGCATTTGCATAAGCCGCAGCAAATTGGAAGAGAGGCGTTCGCTATGCCGGTTCGTTATTAAAATATTCCTTTTCGAGGCGAATCACAAAAATCACTGGTGGTTTTGGATTGCAAAAGGAGCTGAGCGATCGGCTGGAAAGCTTGCCGGTCTAGGCGAGATTTTGCGGATTGTGCGAGGAACACTGGCGAAATCTTAGAGCAGGGCAGGAAGAGCAAAGCGACGACTACATTATGGCGGTGTTGACGGACAGAAGAGCCTTCTTGATCGATTAGCGATTTGAAAAGCAGTTTATCCAAATGCTTTGGGACTGGAATATCAAAAAGCAGGGCATAATAGGGAGGCACCCGGCAAAGCGGCGATGCTATTTCTCGCAAGGATATTTGGCTCTTATTTTCCGAGTTTTTATCAGAAGTAACGGGTGAGCAGCCGAATCCGGAGGCTTTGCGAGCGCTGGCGGGAAAACGGAGGGGAAAAACGGCAATGAAACCGATTAGATTGACGATGGCGGCGTTTGGTCCTTTGCCGGCAAAAGAAGTAATTGATTTTTCAGCAAATGCAAAAAGAGCCGGTGTTTTTGATTTGCGGACCGACCGAAACCGGTAAGACTCATGATTTTTGATGCGATGCTGCCTATGCTCTTTTTGGAGAGCGTCCGGTCAAGAAAAAGCCGGAGAGAGCTGCGCAGCGATTTTGCCGCAGACGATGTGCGAGACAGAAGTGGAGCTTATTTTTGCGGTCAGGGGCAAACCTACCGGATTTGCCGGCAACCACTGGCGACTACGACGCAAAAATCCGGCGAAGGCGTAACGGAAGTTCTTCGCCAAAGGCGGAGCTGTCTTCTGGATGCCGCCGGAGAAGTGGGCTTTACCAAGACGGCGGAAATCAGTGATCAGGAGATTTTTGGGACTGGGAGCAGATCGAGTTTGAGCAGATTAGTGATGCGCTGCAGGGGGAGTTTCATGGCTCTGACAGCGGACAGCAAAGAAAGAGAAACGATTTTACGGGATATTTTTGATGCCGCCCGATATTTGGCAGCTGCAGCTGAGCTTAAAAGCGGAAAAGCGACCGACTGGAAAAAGAAATCAAAGAAATCAAGGAACGGCAGCAGCAGTGGATTTTGCAATTACAGGCAGAGCCGGAGGATGCCGCCGGATTAGCGGGCATTTGGCAAAGAAGAAATTGACCGGCAAGAGCTGTTACCGCTGTTCAGCGACAGAATGAAAACGATATTTCGGGCAGATAACCAAAAAGAAAAAGCGGAACAACTTGCCGGAGAGGTGCAGCAGAAATGCTTTTTACCGGCAACAGGAAAACGAAAAATTATCAGCTCGCAGGCACAGGCAGATTTGCTGAGATTAAAGGCACAGGCCGAAGAAATCCGGCAAAAAGGAAGCCGAGGGCGGAAAAGAGATTCGGAGAGCGTCTTTACGCTCACCCTCCTGCAGGCGGAGTGTCAAGATTTTGGCACTGGCAGGGTGAAGGGCTGCAAGCAGAAGAAAGACGGCGGCAGGCGGGTATCAGGCAGCGGAGTCATGAATGGACGCAAAAGCTATCAGTATTTTCATTCCGGGGAATATAAAGCAGCTTTAGCGGCGGCAGAAAAGGAGCTGCAAGGCATAAGCCGAGAGATTCCGCTAACTGCACTCGTTAATGGATACAGAGGATTAACCGGCATAAGCAGGACAGCGAGCCAAAGAAAAGGAGCTGGGGAGGTTACGGAGCAGAAAGAGAAATGGCAGAGTCGCCTAAAGAGCTGCGCCGGATTTTGGAAGAAACCGAGCAGAGCGAAACGGCAAAAGCAGCGTTGACAAAAATAGCTCGTTTTTGAAGTCGAGGAGCTGGCGCAAAAGAAGAAAGCCGTCGCCGGCGACAAAAAGAATGCGAAGAAAATAGGAGCAGAGTTAGCTGACGCTTGCTGCCAGACACAAGAAGAATATCAAGCCGAGCAGGAAAAAGCGCGTCATAATCATGTGCTGGCACTGCGGCAGGAGCTAAAGGACGGCGATATTTGTCCGGTTTGCTTTCGGTATTTACCGGACGCAGAGCGAAGACCTTGGGCAGGCGGAAGCACCGGACTTAAAAAGGCAGGAGCAGAGAGAGAGGCTTTCGTCAGCAGCAGGAGAAAGCTGGGAAAAGAGCAAACCGAATTAGCCGCTAAGAGCCGGCTTTTACGGAACAAATCATAGCCGAGCGGGCGAGACAAGCTTTGCCGAGGTGAAACAATTTCTTCGCCAAATGCAGGAGCTGCAAGCAGAAATGCAGCAACGGTGGCAGAATATGACCGCTCAGATTCAGCTGCGCCAATCAGCGAGGGAGCTGGAAGAGTAACTAAAAAGAAGAAGAGATGCTGCGTAGGAAGAAATTACGGTGCAGTATCAGAAAAAACACAGAGAACTGAAAAATTAAAACGAGGCAGCGGACGAGAAGAGCGTTAAAAGACTGTTTGAGCAATATAAAGGGACAAAGCGACACCGGCACTGGTGCAGGATTTGAAGCGGCGACGGGAAAAATTAGAGGCAGCCGACGAGCTGCAGGCTCACAAAAGGCGGGAAATAGGCAGAGAATGACCACCGTCAAGGTCAGGTTGCTATGCTAAGGCACAGACGGCGCAAGCAGAGAGGCAGCATACAGCCGGCAAAGACAGGAGCAGTGGCAAAAGCACAAGCAGGGTTTGTGCGAAACTGGCAGAGCAGAGCTTTGTGAGCGAAAAGGAGTGGCAACAGGCGGCGGCACAAGGGCGAGCGAAGAAGTGCTGAGGAAGAGTCAAGGCGTATAACGAGGAAACTGGCTGACAACGGAACGGAAAAGGTTGCGTCAGGAAGTAACGGTGAAAACGCACCCGCTTACCGCAAATGCAAGACGAAAATCCGCGGCTGGAGAAGGCGGCAGCCGCCGAGGGCGACGCGATTTACTGCGTCGCCGAGCAGTAGAACATGAGCGGGTACTAAAAGAGCTGATGCAAAGTGGAAGCGCAGAAAGAGCGCGACGAGTATGCTGACATTTCCTCCTTTTCCAAAGGCAGCCAATGAAAGCAGTAAAACTAACGTTACGTGACTGCGTGTCTTTAGAAGATGTCTTCGTATGGCAAAATGTCGTTGGCAATGACTGGTCGCTATACGTTAAAAGCAAAGAAAAAGTAACGCATCAGGGGACAGCAAAAGCGGACTCGAAATAGGGGGTTTTGATGCCACCGGCAAAACCAGAAATGTGGAATACCTTTATCCGGCGGCGAGGTTCAAAGGCGGCACTGGCAATGGCACTGGGCTTATCGAGTTATTTCGGCGTACGCCGGCGGGATTGAGCTGGATATGCTGGTGATTGACGAGGGCTTTGGTACGCTGGATCCGGGTCGTTGGATGCCGCCATTGTTGCATTTTGATTAATGGCCGGCGGTAGCTCGATTGGGCATTTATTTCCGCATGTTTCCGAACTGAAGGGCGATTCCGGCGAGGTGGAGGTCGGCGACGCCGCAGGGGAGCTATACCAACTACCGGATTGGGGCGGCGGGCGAGGAGATTTAGAAAGGGATGGAACCGAAAAAGAAAAATGGCGGTATTTGACTTAGACGGCACATTATTAAACAACGAGCGGGCGATTTCTCCCGATAATGCAGCGGCATTGGCAGAGCTAAAGGATCGTGGCTATGAAGTGGTGCTGGCATCGGGAAGACCGGAAATCTTAATGTGCGGGTATACTGTTTGCTCACCGTTTGTTCGTTATGCAATCGTTTCGGCCAATCGCGGAATGATTCGAGATGTTCAGGCAAAACGCATCGTTTTCATAGACCGATTCGTGCAGGAGCAATTAAAGATTATCGGTCAGGTACGGGCACGGACCAGCGCAGGTGGCGATCTTTTGATGCATGAGGAATGAGGCCGGGCTCGCACCGATGAGATTGACTTGAAAGTTAACTGATGAAATCGTACTTTAATTTCAAAACCATGTTTGAAAAGACCGACATCTTAGCGAGTTTCCTTGTGAAAAGATGTTTGTTACATCAAAAAGATGCTCTGAAAAGCTAAAGACTTGCGGCAGGAAATTGCGGGCAGCAGTCCGGAGGTAGAGATGCAGTCGTTCGTGGCGACTGGACATATGAATCGGGGTGTAATACGCTGAACAGCCAGTCGATGGCTGGCGGAAGAACTTCGGCATTGACCGCATGGCGGTGGCGCACGTATTTAGCGTCGCTTAAACGATTTGGAAAATGCTGCGTATGCCGGTACTTCCACCGTCTGCAGTAATGCTGTAGAGGACAGTCTGACAGGCGGCGTTTATGCTGCTGCGGAGTCCAATCAGCAGCGGAGTGCATGCGGGACCCGCCGTTAATTTGCTGGTAGGGATTTGAAAAGCTTTACTTGCCGGAGGGCTTGCTCTGCGTCCGTTACCGGTTGGCAAACAGATGAATGAGCGTGGGAAAGTGCTTGCGATAGATTCGAAAGTGCCAAAGAGACAGATGCGCTGCATTTTGTACTGTCAGGCAGCGATATTTCGGTAAACGGACGGAAATGCAGGAGTTCCATTTGCTGAAAGGTATTTGCGAAAGATGGCACAATGTACGGCAAAGTATCGACGGTTACATCAGAAAACTTTTGACCGTAACGGCAGAATATGGTATACTAAAAGTTAACAAGCAGTACTGTACCAGATCGGATAAAGAGAGGAGCTTTGCCGCGCCAAAAGAGCAAAGCGGCGGAGCAAATCCGAGCGCACAGTATCGTTCGGTATCAGGCAAATAAGAGACGTTTTTAGACCTCGTTTTTAAAAAGGAGGAACCGAGGCGAAAATCAAAAGGAATTGGCGCAAGTGACGGCGGGCTCGATTGCCGAGGCATAAGTTTGCCCAGGCAGAGACAGACCGTAACCCAAAAGCTGGCAGCAAATGCAGAAGATGAGGTTATGAAGCTAAAAGCGGCAATGAAACCAGCCGGCAACACTAGCGGAAATTATGGAAAAACCAGATTAAACTTAGATGAAGAGCATGCTGCTATTTTGATGCACATACTCAGATTCTGACGGATCCGAGCTGACCGGTGCCTCTTTTGGACGAAGATTCGGCAGGAAAATGTCAATCGTGATTTTGCTTTTGCGGAAGTAGACGCACACCGTCATTACGATGTTTGAGGCAATGGAAGATAGAATATCTGAGGAGAAAAGAGCTGCCGATATGAAAGATGCTACCAAACGGGTGCTCTGCAATTTTCGTAATTTCATCATCCGGCATCCGACGCAGATTCAAGAAGAAGTTATTATTGTAGCCAGAGAGATCTGACGCCGAGCGACACGGCGCTGAGTAAACGCTTTGTAAAAGGCGCTACACGATGTGGCGGTGGAACAAGCCATGCGTGCAATCAGCGGCAAGAACGCTGGAGATTCCGGCAGTGAGTCAGCACGCGGCAGCTATGGGCAAATCTTCAGCGATGGTAGAGCTTTTTGTTTTGGATGGCGTTGGCGGCGAGGGTTTTGATTTCGAGGTGTCGTCGCAAACGCACCGGGCAGAATATGAGCAGAAGCGCCAAGAATGGCTGGAGCAAAAGGGAAATGCTAAAGCCTATAAGGATAAGAGGACGTTAACCGCAGACGGCTTCCATGTTGAACTGGCAGCGAATATCGGCTTCAAGCCGGAGGATGCACAAGGGGCGCAAAACAATGGTGCCGAGGCGGTGGGCTTATACCGGACGGAGTTTTACGTATACTCGGGCAATACCCATTTTCCAGCTGAAGAAGAACAGCTGGCGGCGTGTCGCGGCGTACTGGATGGGCGGATAAGGGCGTGGTTGTGAGAACGCTTGATATCGGCGGCGATAAAGGGTGAGCTGTGCCATGATTTGCCGAAGAAATGAACCAGTGGGCAATCGGGCGGTGCGTTTGTGCTAAAATGGGCTGGATATTTTCAAAACTTCCAGCTACGGGCACTCTTAAGAGCATCGGTTTACGGCAATCTGACTCATGTTTCCGATGAGTTGCGACATCAGACGAGTTCCGCGCGTCAGGAAATCTTGTTACAGGTCAAAGAGGAATTGACAAGCGAGGGGCATGCGGTTGGTAAGTTTGAGCTGGGAATTATGGTTGAGATTCCGGCGGCGGCGGTGCTGGCACACGCCTGCCAGAGAGGTTGATTTCTTTCGATTGGCACGGGTAGTTTAATTCAGTACAGCTTTGCGGCGGGCCAGACGAATCAGAAGGTATCGTGTGTGTATCAGCCCCACAACCCGTCGCTCTCATTTGGTAAAAATGCCATTGATCTCGGCGCACGTCGAGGGCAGAGTGGGTAGGTATGTGCGGAGGAATGGCTGGTGGTGCCGATGGCAGCACCGCTGCTGATGGAGACTGGGCTCAGATGAGTTCAGTATGAGCGCCTCTTCGATTTTGAAAGGATTCGCGGCTGTTGGCAGGCGTTACCAAGAGCCAGTGTAAAGGAATTAGCGGAGGCGGCTTTGCTGCTCGACACAAAAAGAAGTTACCAATCTGGTAACGGATTTTATGAAGAGACTGAAGATTCAAAACAGCAAGTTCGGCGCAGCACGGAATGTAAGCTGTCGACTTGCCTCGAAAGAGCGTCTGCTTTTCGGTAGTAGCTTTTAGGGCGATATATTAGAATGGCAAGTAGCGTGTTATTACGCCATCACGTTATCAGTTGAGATGATAAAAAGGAAGTCAAAATGGTATCACAAAAAGTTGTAGTATAAAACAGGCTTTTGCACTCGTCCGGCGGCATTATTTTCTAAGTTAGCCAATACCTGCGCTTGCGAGGTTTTTGTAGAAAAGGACAGTAAAAAGATTAATGCCAAATCTATTTTTGGGTGTGTTGTCCTTGGCAATTGTAACCGACAGTGAGATTACGATTATCACCGAGGGCGAAAAACGAAGTCGAGGCTTAGGAAAATTAGTAGAGTTTATCAATAACTTAGAAGACTAATCTGTCAAGTCATGGAAAAACCGGTCAAGAGTGTATGCTTTTGACCGGTTTTATTATACCTGTTCTTGTAGCCGCCGGTGAGTTTTGACTTTGTGATCGGCGTTTTGGAAAAGATCGAGCATGACTTAGCGTTTTCTAGAAAAGGAAAGTTTTAGAAGAACGATGATAAAAAGAATTAGCACAGCTTTTTGGGGATTTTAAGATTTAAGCGCCTTTACCTTTCGTGGCATGCTATGCTACCGATTTTGCAGCGGGAATTGGTAGACAATGGATTACGGCGGAAGATTTGGTTAATTATTATGCGGTCGGTCACGTTACGCCAGATTATTGCGGTTAATACGGCGACGTTTGTCGGCTATCGCCGAAAAGGGCGTGCCGGGGGCAATCCATAGCCACGCGGGGCTGATTTACCGAGATGATGATTATTATTTTGCTGGCTCGCTTCAATCAGCGGCTTTTTCTGATTTGCCGCAGGTGCGTCATGCGATAGCGGGCATTAAAGTAGCGGTCAGCGTTTTTGATTTCTAGAGCATTGCTAAAGCTGAGAAAAAGTGCTTTGACGGATTGGCAGGGAGTAGTAATTTTTCTAGCGGTGTTTACGGTAAACCTATTTTTACCCCAAAGTATCGCGGCATTTTGGTCTTAATGGCTGGCGGGAGCGGGCTTTGTTTCTTCGCCGGAAAGGAGCGGCTCAATGCGTTTACTGGCAGCTATTTTGTAGGTTTCTAAAACCGGCTTATTTGCGGTTGGCGGAGGATTAGCGACATTACCATTTTTATATGATATTTCTCTTCGACAGGTTGAGTTTTCCAGGATGACTTGACCAAATATGATTGCCGTATCGAGGTCAACGCCCGGACCGCTTGCATCAATATGGCTGCGTATACCGGCTTTTTGGCAGGGGGATTTTTGGGATCGGCAGCAGCGGGTAACGGGTTTCATTTTTCCGTCGGTTGTAATTATTATGTTGCTCGTATTTTGGGAAAGTCAAGGATAGTGTGTGGACACAGGCGATACGGGGCTTAAAAGCGGCGTCCTTTGCTGATTATGATGGCGTGGCTGAATGTTTCGAACCTGACGTATCACCCGCTTGAGCTTATAGTTATCCGGAGCAGGCGGCGGTTAGTCCGTTTGCAGGGACTGATTTTGGCGGCGGGCTTGTTTTTGATTTTTGCGAAAAACCAAGGCACACCGATTTTGATTATTGTGATGGCGGCAGTAGGGATCTTTTTCAGTTTTGAGTTTTGAAAAAGAGATTACGGATGTTATTGGAGCAGGCGGCGGTTAGTCCGTTTTTCTGGCGGGGACTGATTTTGGCGGCAGGCTTGTGATTTTTGCGAAAAACCAAGGCACACCGATTTTGATTATTCCGATAGCAGCGGCAGCGAGATTCTTTTCAGTTTTAAGTTTTGAAAAAGTTACGGATGTTATCGGAGCAGGCGGCAGTTAGTCCGTTTGCGAGGGACTGATTTTGGCGGCGGGCTTGTGATTTTGCGAAAAACCAAGGCACCGATTTTGGTCATGCGATAGCGGCAGTGGCGGGGAATCTCTTTCAGTTTTCAAGTTTTGAAAAGAGTTACGGATATTATTCGGACCGGGCGGCGGTTGGTCCGCTTTTTCTGGCAGGGACTGATTTTGCGGCAGGCTTGTTTTTGATAAGCGAAAAACCAAGGCACTGATTTTGATTATTGTGATAGCAGCAGGCGGGGAATTCTTTTTCAGTTTTAAGTTTTGAAAAGAGATTACGGATGTTATCCGGAGCAGGCGGCAGTTAGTCCGTTTTTCTGGCAGGGGACTGATTTTGGCGGCGGTCTTGTTTTTGATTTTTGCGAAAACCAGGCGCACTCGATTTTGATTATTGTGATAGCAGCGGCAGCGGGAATTCTTTTTCAGTTTTAAGTTTTGAAAAGTTGCGGATGTTATCCGGAGCAGGCGGCGGCTGGTCTGTTTTTCTGGCAGGGACCGATTTTGGCGGTGGGGATCTTTTCAGTTTTAAGTTTGGTGAAAGAGAGTTACCGCCGAGGGATTAGCGAATGTAGTAACGTAGAAAAACATCACCGGCGGGGGAAATGATGAAAGAAGTAACAGACCAATATTTAGCTTAATTGCCTTTTTGCTGCAGGCGGTAGGGAGCGCTGGGCTATGAACAGGCAGGGCAGCAGTACATCATTACCGGCAGCAGATTTATGTGCTGGAAGCGGATGCAAGGAAAATGGTGCGCAGATAAGCGGAGCACTGGCACAAGACTCCATCTTCGGTTTTTGAGACACTGGGAAGCTTAGCTCAGAGCAGCAGAAAGCGAAGGCGGCGGTCAACGGAATGTGATGATTTAGGGAAGTCCTGCTGGACTTTTTGTGTGAGGGTGGTCGCTGGATTCGAATTAGCGATATCAGGAACACCCTCCTGGTGATTGACCAAACCCCATCGGCAGGAGATTGCGGTAGCAAGAGCATTTTGGCAGTCAAAAAGGCGAGACCGATTTATTCCTATAATACGGAGCATATCATGGCATAGTCAATGTTTTTACAGCGGATTATGGCGAAAAGCAATCGAGTCTTTCGCCCGCAGGTAACTTATCGCTTAAAAGAGGGAAAGGTAACAGAAACGGCTTTGACAAAGGAACCGGTAGCGGTGAGCGAAGATATTTTACTCACGTATTTATTGCCGGAAAGATATGCCGCCGGAGTTGACCGGCTGGCAGCAGTTGCCGGCGTATATACCGGTATTGGAACAGGGAGAGGAAATCGCCATTCAAATTCAGGTAAATCAGATGGGGCCGGGCGAGAAATCAAGCCCCAAACGGTTTATCAAACCGACGGCTGGCTGGTGAAAGACGGAAGATTGCCGCCAAGTCGCAAGAAGATTTTTATTGGTTATGACGACTTCTCAGCCCCGAACAGCAGTCGGTATCAATCAAAAGGCAATCTTCTGGTGGCGGACGGCAGGCAAAAGGCGTGGCGGAGGGCCAACCGGCGAGTGGTTAGCGGAAGTGCTGACGAGCTATCAGGTACAGATGCCGCTATTTAGACGGCGGGGCATCGACAATGATGTGGCTGAGAACGCGGCTTAATCAGTCGCCCCTGCCTATCGGATTTCGGTAACGGCAAAGCGCTTTGCGCGTGCGATTTTGCTAAAACCGCCGAATAAGAAGAATAAACAGCTTTTGACACCCAGAGAAACAAAAGACAAATCAAGCAAAATAAACGAAAAAACAAAGAAACGAAAGAAACGAAAGCAAGACAAAGAGAAACGAAAAGTAAGCAAAAGAACAAGCAAACAAAATAAGGACAAAGAAGAAAGAAAAACAAAAGAAAGAGAAAAGAAATAAACCAAGCAAAATAAGACAGGCAAAGCCAAGCACAATAAGCAGTGGATTTGGCGGGATTGGCTCATGAGAGGTGTGAGAAACGATTTCCTATCTTTTTTACACAGAATAAAATCTAGAAATATATAGCATTAAAATTATAAATATAGTCATAAAATTAAACATACTTGACAAAAGAAAGTAGGTGATAATATAGGAAAATATGACAGTGGGGCTTTGCTCTGCTTTGCCACAGGATTTTACGGTTCTGGAAGCAAAAGGAGCGGCGGCAGATGGAAAGGGACTGGTTCTTGTGCCGAAAGGCTGGGTGGGCTCTAACTATCAATGTTAATAAGCCAAATACATAGGGTGAAGGACAAGATGGAAGAAGATTAAGCCGATGCATATTGGTGATGGATTGCGAATGACATATTCAAGGCAAAAGAGTCTTAGATATGCCCAATCTGATCGAAGTGCAGAAAAATTCCTACAAATGGTTCTTGAATGAAGGACTAAAAGAAGCGTTTCAAGACATTTCTCCGGTGGAAGACTATGAACAGCTTATCATTAGAATTGGGATTTTAGTTTTGAGTGATGATCCCAAGTATACGGTCGAGGAGTGTAAAGAAAGGACGCAACCTACGCTGCTCCGTTAAAGGTCAGAGCCAGACTCTATAATAAAGAAAAAGACGAAATCAACGAGCATGAATGATATGGGTGATCCGCTGATGACAAACGGGTACTCTTTAGCAATCAATGGTGCAGAGGTTGTGGTATCCCAGTTGGTTCCGCTCGCCGGGCATTTATTATGCCATTAAGCATGATAAAATCGGAAAAGAGCTTTATTCCTGTACCGTTATTCAATCATTGGTGCGTGGCTGGAGTACGAAACGGACTCCAATGACGTTTATGTGCGGTTGACCGTACCAGAAAGAAGTACCGATTACCGTTTTGATTTCGGGCGCTGGGTATAGTAAAGGATTCGGAAATCATTGATTTATCGAAGAACCCAAAAATCTTGGCAAGTTTAGAAAAAGATAATTCCGTTCCTACTGAAGAGGGATTGATTGAAAATTATAAGAGAATTAGACCAGGAGAGCCGCCGACGGTAGAAAGTGCTGGAATCTCTATCAAATGCTGGTCTTTTTGATGCCAGACGTTATGACTTGGCTCGGTCTGGCAGGTATAAAGTTTAACAAAAATTATCCTTCGAAAACCGGATTGTCGGTTTTGTGCTGGCAGAAGATGTCGTAGATACTCAAACCCGGTGAGATTGTAGCCGAGGCGGGGGACGGAAGTTACGACAGAGCTGGCAAGAGAATTACAGGATTTGGCAGTTCATGCGGTTTGTGTGACGGCAGAGACCGGAAAGTTAAGGTATTAAGCAATTTATTTCAGAATATCAATAAATATGTGATATTGATGCCAAAAGAAGCAGGCATTTATGAACGAGTATATTATCCGGCATTGATGGATTTAATGGACGAATACTCGGGCGAGGAACTGGTGCCAGATTAAAAAGAATGTTGCTCATTTGATTCCTAAGCAGTATTACAAAAGGAAGATATTTTTGCGTCCATCAATTATAGAATATGCACTTAGAATATCATATGGCACAAAGACGATATCGACCACTTTGGGAAATCGCCGAATTCGGGCGGTAGGTGAGCTTTTCGCAGAACCAGTTTCGGATTGGTCTTTTTCCCGTATGGAAAAGAGTGATTAGAGCGTATGACGGTGCAGGATACAGAAAACGGTTTCGGCGCGAGTCCTTGATTAATATCCGGCCGGTTTCGCGGCGATTAAAGGTAGCAGTTCGCAGCTGTCACGGTTTTATGGATCGAACCAATCCTCTGGGAGAACTGACGCATAAAGACGTTTGTCGGCACTCGGCCCCGGCGGTTTGTCCAGAGATCGGGCGGAGGCTTTAGAAGTGCGGGACGTTCACTATCTTCGCATTATGGCGGAGAATGTGCTCCGATTGAAACGCCGGAAGGTCCGAATATCGGTTTGATTAACTCTTTGGCGACATATGCAAGGATTAACGAGTACGGCTTTATCGAGTCGCCCTATCGTTTGATTGATAAGACCGGAAATAAGCCGATTGTTGCCGATAAGGTAGAATATTTTACGGCAGATGAAGAAGACAAATACCAGATTGCCCAGGCAAACGAGCCCGCTCCAGAGAAGGGCGAGCGGGTTTATTAACAAATATGTAACCGGTCGGTTCTGCGAGCAGATTACTGAAATGGATACGAGTAAAGGTGGATTTGATGGACGTTTTCGCCGAAGCAGGTCTTTTCGGTGGCGACCTCGTACGATTCCTTTTCCTGGAGAAAATGACGATGCGAACCGGGCGCTGATGGGTCCTCTTACTGCAGCGTCAGGCAGTTCCGTTATTATCGACGAGGATCGCCGATTGTCGGTACGGGAATTGAGCATAAAGCGGCGGTTGACTCAGTATTGTGGTGCTTGCAAGGAAGATGGCGTGATTGATAAGGTTTCGCAGCGGAAAATCGTTATCAAGACTGCCGGTGGGGAGAAGATTTCGCATCGCCTGCAGAAGTTCGTTCGGTCTAACCAGGCGCAGCATGAATCAAAGACCGATTGTGAGAAAGGACAGGGAAGTTGTTAAGGGCGATGTCATTGGACGGATCTTCCACACAGGGCGGCAGAAAGTACACTTAAATAAAAACCCGCTGATTGGCTTTATGTCATGGGAAGGGTATAACTACGAAGATGCTATTTTGCTGAACGGAGAATTTATCAGAGATGATGTTTATACCTCGATTCATATTGAAGAGCATGAATCCGAGCCAGAGATACGAAGCTCGGACCGGAAGAAAGTCACTGCAGAGATATTCGGGCGTGGGTGAAGAAGCTCTGAGTTTAGATGAAGAGAATTATCCGGATTGGTGCGGAAGTGCGCTCCGGTGATATTTTTAGTCGAGTAAGGTATCTCCAAGGGAGAAACCAGAGCTGACAGCAGAAGAACTGCTACTTGAGCGATTTTCGGTGAAAAGGCTCGGGAGGTCAGAGATACTTCACAAGGTTCCGCACGGACAAGAGGGAACGATTGTTGATGTTCATATTTTTCACCAGAAAAATGGCGACGACTTATCTCCGGGTGTTAATCAGGCAGTTCGGGTTTATATTGCCCAGAAAGAGTCGGTCGGCGACAAAATGGCAGGGCAGGCATGGAAATAAAGGAATTATTTGTATCCAGTCTTGCCGCAGGAAGATATGCCGTTTTTACCGAACGGACACGTTAGATATTGTCTTAAACCCGATGGGTGTGCCTTCTCGTATGAATATCGGTCGGATTTTGGAAGTGCATTTTTAAGCGCAGCAGCAGCGCTGGGCTTAAGATTACAACACCAGAGTTTGACGCGTGCCAATGAAGAAGATATCATGGATACGCTGGATATGGCAAATGATTATGTCAATCTGGGTTTAAGGATTTTGAGAAGAAGTGGAAGAGTACGTTAGATACAGAAGTGTTTGGGTATCTGTCTCACAATAGAGCGCATCGTGAGGAATGGAAGGGTGTTAAGATTCCCGTTCCGGTAAGATTCCGCTGAGAGATGGTAGAACCGGTGAATACCTTTTCGATGCCGAAGTTGCGGTTGGTTACATGCATTCTTTGAAGCTTCACCACTTGGTTGATGATAAGATTCATGCTCAGTCAACTGGTCCCTATTCCTTGGTAACGCAGCAGCCGCTTGGCGGTAAAGCCCAGTTCGGCGGACAGAGGTTCGGTGAAATGGAGGTTTGGGCACTGGAGGCTTATGCGCTGCTTACACCGCAGGAAATCTTGACGATGAAGTCGGATGATGTGGTTGGTCGGGTAAAGACCTATGAGGGCGATTATTAAGGGTGAAAATATCCCTGAGCCGGCATTCCGGAATCGTTTAGGTATTGCTTGAAGGAATTTGCAATCGCTGGCACTGGATGTAAATATCTTAACTGGTGATACGATTGTTGAGCTGAAAGAAGACGATTACGACGACGGGGTTGATTTTTGAGCTGGGCGATTATCGGATTGACTCATTAGATGACGACAATGACAGCTTTGATTATAGCGAAAATTGACGAGATTGATGCAATGAAGCTTTAGATGATGATTATGATGATATTAATTTGGAAGACAGCTGATTATCGGCGAGGAAGAAGATTTTGATGAGTATGCCGGCGGAAGGTCAGATAATATGCCGGGAAAGAACAACAAACGGTTGAATTTTGATGCGATTAAAATTGGACTGGCGTCTCCAGGAACTGGATTCTTGAGTGTCAAGAGGCGAGGTAGCAAAAGCCGGAAACCATCAATTATCGAACTTTAAAAGCCGGAAGTCGACGGTTTGTTCTGCGAACGGATTTTCGGGCCGAGTAAGGACTGGGAATGTCATTGTGGTAAGTACAAGAAAAACCGGCATAAAGGCGTGGTTTGTGATAAAATGTAGCGTAGAAGTAAACAAAGCCAGAGTGCGTCGAACGTATGGGTCATATCAAATTGGCGGCACTGGTATCTCATATTTGGTATTTTAAGGGATTCCCAGCCGAATGGGTTTGATTTTTGGATATTTCTCCAGAAAGTTGGAGAAAGTACTATCTGCATCTTATGGGCGTCCTTGATCCGGGCGAAATGGGTGCGCTTATAAGCAGGTGCTGTCGGATCGGGATTATCACGAGGCGTTGGAGCGTGTATGGCGATAAGTTCCGAGTGGGCCTTGGTGCAAGGCAATTCAGGAGATTTTAACGGCGATTGACCTGGAAGAAAAGCAAAGAATTAAAGCAGGCTTTGCGGGATACTAAGGGACAAAAGAAAGCCAGAATTATTAAGCGTTTAGAAGTGGTCGAGGCGTTCCGGAGCTCGGAAAATCGTCCGGAATGGATGATTTTGACGCATATTCCGATTATTCCGCCGGATTTACGTAATGATGGTAGATGGCGGTCGGTTTGCAACCTCCGACTTAAAATGATTTTGTACCGGAGAGTAATTAACCGGAACAATCGTTTGGGCCATCTTATGGAAATTAAAGCACCGGAAATTATTATTCGCAATGAGAATGTTGCAGGAGGCGGTTGACGCTTTGATTGATAACGGCAGACGGGACGACCGGTAACCGGTCCGGGCAATCGATCCGTTAAAATCGCTTGTCGGATATGTTAAAGGAAAGCAGGGGACGGTTCCGGCAAAACGCTTTTGGGTAAGCGGGTTGACTACTCGGGCCGGTCGGATTTATCGTAGTAGGACCGAGCTGAAAATTTATCAATGCGGTTTTGCCCAAGCAAAAATGGCGATTGAATGATATTTAAGCCCTTTATTACTAAAACGTTTGGTTGAGGACGAAATGGCATAATATTAAGTCGGCGATGGTTGATCGCTTAGATCCTATGTTTTGATGTATTGAAGAGGTTATCAGTGAGCATCCGGTTATATTAAACCGGGCACCAGACTCACCGTCTTGGTATTCAGGCATTTGAGCCGGTATTGGTTGAGGGTAAGGGCAATTCAGTTGCATCCGCTGGTTTGTACCGCTTAATGCGGACTTTGACGGTGACCAAATGGCCATTGCATCTGCCGCTGTCGGAAGAGGCACAGGCAGAGTGCCGGTTCTTATTACTGTCGCCCGAATAACCTGTTAAAACCGTCAGACGGCGGATCGGTCTGCGGCCGTCGCCGGGAAGTTTTGGGTATTTACTACCTGACGCTGCAAAAGACGGCGAGCCGGGTGAGGGCAATGCCTATACCGATGAAAACGAAGCGCTATTGGCGTGTATGATAATGGCATTTTATCTCTCCATTCCAAGATTAAAGTCAGAAGAACGAAGGTTGTAGACGGTAAAACTTTCTGCTATCTCGGAAACGACACCCGGACGGATTGTTTTTAATGAGATTATTCCGCAGGATTTGGGCTTTGTCGATAGAAGCACCGGGTTCGGAATGCATGTATAAGGAGTTGATTATCTGGTCGGCAAGAAACAGCTGAAAGTGATTTTGTATCGTTGCATCGACATTCATGGTTCGACGAGGACTTCGGAAGTGCTGGATAATAATGGGCATTTTGGGCTTTAAATGATTCGACCAAGGTGCGATTACCGTTGCGCTTTCGGATATGGAAGTGCCGGAAAACAAAGGTGAAATCTTAAAACAGGCGGAAGATACGATTGAAACCCGCATCCAAGCAGTTCCGGCGTGGTATGATGACCGAAGATGAACGATACTTAAAGACGATTCAGACATGGAAAGAGGCAGATGATGATTGACAGACGCCTTGCTGCAAAAACTTAGGAAATATATAACATCTTTTTATGATGGCAGACTCCGGTGCCGTGGTTCGAACAATCAGATTAAGCAGTTAGTTGGTATGCGTGGTTTTGATGGCGGATACACAGGGGACGGGCACGATTGAGTTACCGATTAAAGATCGACTTCCAGGAGGCTTAGACGTTTTGGAATACTATTTCTGCTCACGGAGCAAGAAAAGGTTTGGCGGATATTGCTCACGTACGGCTGACTCAGGTTACTCACCAGACGTTTTGGTAGACGTTTCGCAAGACCTGATTATTCTAGGAACTGGATTGTTGCAAGGGTGGCGAAGAGTTGTCGGCTTAAAATGTCAAGGCTTTTTGATGGACAGCAAGGAAGTAATCGAGTCCTTAGAAGAAAAAGAATCACCGGTCGTTGGTCGGTTGATGGATTAACAGCCGGAAACAGGAGTGATTGTTGAGGCGGATACGATGAGTTAATCCCGCCAGGGCTCGTAAGATTATCGCTGCCGGCATTACCGAGGTCAAGATTCGGACGGCTTTTGACCTGCCGCTCCAAAGGATTGGTGTCTGTGCGAGTGCTACGGTGCCGACATGGCAACCGGTCGTCGGTACAGGTCGGTGAGCGGTTGGTATTGTGCGGCGCAAATCTATCGGTGAGCCGGGTACGCAGCTGACGATGCGGAACTTCCATAGTGGTGGTATTGCTACGGCGGAAGGTCTTACCAAGGTTTACCTCATGTTTGAAGAATTGTTTTGAGGCTCGTAAGCCCAAAGGTCTGGCGATTTTATCCGATTCTCCGGACGGGTTACGGTTAGCGATAACTAAGAAAAAGCGGGAAGTCATTGTTACGAATGATGAAAGCCGGCAGCAAGGCTTACCTCATTCCTTACGGCTCACGCATTAAGGTAGAAGATGGCCAAAATGATTGAGGCGGGAGATGAGCTGACCGAGGGTGAGGCGTTAACCCGCACGATATCTTAAAGATTAAGAATGGTGCAGCGGTAGAAGACTATATGCTGCAGGAGGGTACAGAGGTGTACCGCCAGCAGGGGTGCAGAAATCAATGATAGCACATCGAGGTCATTGTTCGGCAAATGCTGAAAAAGTTAAGATTGAGGATAATGGAGATACCGATTTGTTGCCAGGTGTTCTGGCGGATCGTTTGATTGAGAAACCGTCAATCAACAAATGCGGGAGCAGGGGCTTAGAAGAAGCCAGCGGTACACAGGTGCTGCTGGGAATTACTAAGGCATCGCTGGCGACGAGAGTCGTTCTTGTCGGCGACGTCCTTCAGAGAAACAACCAAAAGTCTTAACCGAGGCGGCATTTTTCGGTAAGTCGATTTACGTTGATTGAAGCAAAGGAGAAATGTCATCTTAGGTAAGCTGATTCCGGCAGGAACCGGTATGGGCATTTACCGCAATGTTGAGATTGTAGTACAGATGAAACGCAGGCACCGGCGAAATGAAGAAGTAACAAGAGTAAGGCGGTAAAGAAAGTAAGACTTACCTATAGCCGTATCAGCAGCGAAAGATATCGTTTAAGCAAAGAAAAATGTGATAAAGCGTTTTCCCCGAAGACATGAAAGCGCTTTATTTTCGTTCTTTATCAAGGGGCATTCTTATTAGATAGACTCTTTACCAAATGCTGTTGGTAGATGATTCTATTCAATATCCTCAATAATATAACAGAAAATAAAAATCAGGTTCAAGGAAAAGCCCGATAATATCCTTGTTTTAGCATGGACGGAGCTTAGAGCAAGAGCGCGTTTTAAGCAATGAGAAAAAGTGCCTTTTATTAGAGTGAAAAAAGGCTGAATTTTTGAGAAAAAGGGGGTGAGAAATGGAACATAACATACGAAAAAGAGCGTTCATAAAAACCTTGCCGGTCATGGCAATATCTATTGTTTTAGAATTGGCTTTGGTATGATTTTGCAGGGCAAGGGTTATAGCGTACTCTGGGCGCAATGAGCCTTTAATTTTATGGCGGGACAATGCAGTATGTTGCAACGGAGCTGATGGCAGAGCAATGCCTCGCTTTTGACGGCAGCCCTGACAGCGGTAGCGGTCAATGCTCCGTGTTATTTTACGGGATTTCCGCAGTTGATAAATATATAAAAGCGTAAGCGCAAGTTTTTCTTGATTTTTAGTTTGACGGATGCAGACCTATTCCCTTCTTTTGCCAGGCAGGAGATGCCGAGCCGGATCGATAGTATTTTTGGGTGTCATTTCTAAACTAACGCTTATTGGTTTGTTGGAGCCGATGCTGGGCTCTAGCTGGCGTGATAGGATCTGCCGATTGACACGAGGGCATTGATTTTGTGCTGGACGGCACTCCACTTTCGATCGTGTCTTACCGAACAATGGCTGATGGTCCAAAACCCATCCGGCAGCGATGGTCAGGTCAGGTCGGGGCATCGCTTTTATGCCCGCTGGACGTTAGGCGTCAGCTGTTTTAATTCCGGCGATGCTGCTCATCGTTGTGCTGCTGGTGGCAACGCAAAAAGGAGGGAATTACCAGTATGAATAAGCCGTACCCGGCTCTTGCGAATATCGTGACAGTGAACACTGGTTCCGCTTGCACTGCGTGGTCTGCCGTTTCCTAATCTTTCAGGGCGAGCGGAAGCTTCCACTTAAGCACCGCCAATCATAAACGCATGGCAGTCTTACCCGGCGCGGGTTTATGGGTATAAGCTAGTCGTGTATTATGAGGATACAGTTATCACGTCCTTTTCCCTATGCGGCACTGGAACTCGTTTCCGGGGCACTGTAAGGTGGTACCTCTCTTATCTCTGGAAAGGAGATGCGCAGCTGCTCAGCATTGCTCTCAGCGGTACAGTTTGTTATATGATTTTTGGGTACAGAGCAGTGTTGCCCAATAGAGAAACTGAGAACATCACATAAGAATCCGAGACATTACTTTATTAAAAACTAAAAACGTTTCAGAGATGGATTTGACGCGTGCGACTTAGTGGTATGATGAGGGATAGCTACGGGCAAGCGAATACTTTCTGCTTGCTATCCTATTTAGTTCCGGCAAGGAGGGCAGAGAGCTGTGGTCGAAACTGATTTGTGGTGCAAAAAGCAGGAAGTCTTTGCAGAAGAAAAACATCTCGATTTCAGGAAGACTGACCAGCGAATAGTTTTCTTTTGCTACCAGTAAATTAAAAGCGGTGGATCTGTAGGAACCGCTACGATGATGGAAGGGAGTTGCTCCGAGTCACGCATGGGAAGAAGTGCGAGTCTGATCGGAAGTCAATACCGACCGTTTGGCGCGGAGAGCTACTGGCGCTGTCTAACTCGGTATTTTGCGACACGAGATATCTGCCCGGCTCAATTCGATCCAGCGGGCTGATTCGGCAATGCAGTGCGGTGCTGGCGGTACCGACTTAAAATGCAGACCGCCGCCACTTGCTTAACCGTGCATTTTTCCGCTCAGAAACTTCAGCAGATGAAAGCGTATTTGATTACCGAGGTCAGACGTCGCATGGAAAGTGCCGCCGCTGACGGAGAAACCACCACAGGTGGATTTGGGAGCCACAGGGACATTCCCTTTATCAGGCTTTTCATCGACTTTTCACCAGGAGGCAGGTCGAGCGACTTTCGAGGTGCATACTGGCCGGCTTACGATGGCGCTGGAAGATTTGTCGCTTTTGCCAGCAATATTTTTCAAAAAGAGGGCGGGATCCGAGTCTACGGAATTGAAAGGTGATTGACACCTTACTGGTCAGACCACCGTCTGCCATACGACCTTTGCTACGGTGCTGACAGAAATCGGCTGAAAGAAGATGATCTTGCCGGCAAAACAGGAGAGGCGTACCGTCTGCTACCAGGATACAAAGCCAAATATGCATCCGATAAGCCGCTGTAAACCCTTATGGATATGGCAAACGCTTTGGCATAGAAAGAGATGAGAGCCATAGGCAGACGTTGCGGATTTGGACGAGGTCCAAAGAGATTAACGCTTGCTCGGTTGCGGATTCCGGTTACTTGTCAAACGTGCAGATGGGCAAGAAAACCGAAGATTATTTCCTTCAATTTACAGGACGACAGAGCGCATAATCACCCGACGAGATTGAATTGCCCTTTGGCGCGGCGACTTGCTTAGAGCCCACGCATAGTCAGCATCCGCTGTCTGCGGGCGACGTATTTGGCGGAATGAGAGTTACCGAGCCCGCCGATCCTGCGAAAGCAGCGGAGCCAGACGTTGGCGGGGAAAACTACCGCAAAGAAAGATTACGGTTGAGGCGACAGACGGTCTAGCAGCTTCTGTCGACCAAACCGGGCTATGACCGGAGAAGTTCGGAATATTATCATTCCGGTTTTCAGGCAAAGAGAGAATGGAGCTCGGGCGTGATTGCTGCTGTACGCAAAATGTCCGCACGCCTAACAGGAGGCCCTGTTTCCAGGCGTGTGGCTGTGTTGCATATGGTGCTGGGCTGGAGCGACCGGCAGAGATGGTGTCGGCGGAGCAAACCGTTCGTCCAGCCATGCAGCACCGGAGTCCGATTGATACGGCAGAGGGCCGAGGGTGCAGTGCTGAAATGCACCGGAAGAGCGGAAATTGCAGCGTTTGTTCCGGTAATCCGAGCTTGCCGCTGCATTAAGCGGTGCAACAGCTGTTCAATTTCAGGAGCAGGCGGTGGCTGCATAGCAATTATGGCGAGTTCGCTAGAACGGACTGGAGAGATTGAATTTGGGCGCTTTACCCAAAAATATGCACGGTTTGGACAGGAACGGAGCTGGCGGTGTCATGAGTCGCTGGGAATTGCGTCTTGGCGATTGTGATTGAGCCGGAAAACCAAGCCAAGATAGAGGAGTGGGCGTGGCAGCAGAAATCTGGCAGTCAGATCGCGGTGATCGCATCAGACCGTCGGCTGCGTAATGCGAACTGGCGCACGAGTTTTGGATTTGAGTCGAGGATTTTTACCGATAGCAATGGCGTTTTAGGACCGATAGCGAACGTTCAGGTACCGGCGGTTGCGGGACGGAGTTTTCCATAGCCGGACAGCACAGGGGCGAGCTCGCAAACCGGAAGCAAGGCAAGGAGATCTAAAAATAGATATATAGCGGGGTTATCCGGATTAAATACCAGTAGCACAAATGTCGCTGGCAGAAAAGTTTGACAGCATACCGTCAGGCGGGGAAACCGTGCACTTTTTCCGTATGGCGGTGAAGCAGCGCAAACCCAGTCTGGAGTTGAGCGGTAACGAAAGTCTTTCAAGATTCCGGCCGCGGAGGGCGAAACCGGGGACGTAGCACATACTGACGCATGGCTATTGTCCGGAGCTGGCGAGCTTGGAGTCCGTTTCCACGGGCTTTATTTGCCGGAGTCATGGCAGTAGTCAAAAGCTTGGCTTGTCTGGGAGCCGGATTTACCGTAAAGCTGCGCCCGTCTTGTCATCAGAGTATGCTTGGGCGCTCGCGGCAAGAGCCGAAACGCTGGGGTGACGTCGCAGCGGCAAGTCATACTGGGTTCTTATTATTTCAAGGAGTCAGATGACTGGCGTCCATTGGCGGAAAGCGACAGCGTGTCGCAGCCTTTGAGGACGTGGACGCCGCCGAGGCGCTTGGCCACGTTTGACAGCATGTGCCGGAAAGAGCGGGCGAAGTTGACTTTCCGGAATTGAAGGGCAGGCGGTGACACGTGCTTCATGCTCCTATCCGCCAGACTGAAATCAGAACATACCGGATTTTGCAGCTTTCACAGGCAATCGTACTTGGTCACATGTGCGGCAGTGGAACCGGCGGGAGTGGGGCGTGCTGGCGGCGGGGACGGTGGGGCGCTCTTTGGCGGCGGCGATTGCCGGCATGGTGTTTGGAGCACGAGATTGTGCTGCTTTAGAAGAGGCTTATGTCCTGGATTATTTGCGCCGGATTATGCAAGTCTTTTATTGGGGTTCCAGCGCGTTTGCTGGGCATCGACAGGCAGGACTTTTGCACGGCAGCCGGTGTTTCGCTTTTAGAGCGACGCTGGGTACAGCCGGAGATTAGCTGGCAGGAGCAGAAAGGATTCGTATCAGTGATTAAAGGCAGGCTTGGCGAAACCACTGGCTGCATTTTCAAAGACCACGCAAACAAGCGGTCAGGTGTTGGCGGCGATGACACCGGCACCGCCGAAGCAGTGGCAAAGAGTTAAGATCGTGTAGCACAGATACAAAGCCGAACGAGTACGACCGCTCGTTTGTATTCCGGTTTTTCCTGGGAACAAAACTGCGAGTATGGATATGGGCAAAAGGGCTTTTTAATACAGCTGAGCACTGAGGTAGAAACCGTGAAAGTGCTAGCAGCATAACCTGCAATCGAAGGAATTAACTGAGTCGAGTTGCTGCCCTGCACATGAGCATGTGGAACAGTCCCAGATCACTTGCCTTTGGCAGGCGGTTTTAGTGCCGGTGGCGAGGCCGGACGGAGCAGACAGAGTTTATTGCGGCGATTTTAAGGTCAGCGTTAAAAGATGCCATCAATCAGCGCCTTACGATTAAGAAAATCTGATTTTGAGGATTTGCTTAACGGCTTTCAGGCATTGATTAAAACCACGGACTTTTGCCGTATGGAGAACTTCAGAGAATTAGAAAGCGGTTATGACACTAACTTATAATGAATTGGTTGGTATATTTCCTGAATGAATTTGAGATTTGCAGCACTGCATGTCCTTGGCGTCAGGTTTTACTGGTGAGTTACACGATTGCGGTATCGTATGGGAGGGAGGTTTTATCGCAAGAATGGATTCGGCAATTATGTGGAATCAGATTTTAGTCCTTATGACGATGCGGACTTTTTCTTATAGCGAAGGAGGCATAATCAACGGTTCAGCGTTTGCAATCGAGGATTATCAGTCAGGTTTAACTTGATTTTGGGCAGATGGGACATACAGGCGTTATAGAGCCAGTTATTACAGAATATCAATGGGCAAAGGTTCAGGATGCTTTACCGCCGGTGTCGAATATTTTCAATAAGCACGATGGGAGGGTAATGAAAGCAGCAGTAATTATGGGAATAAGTCTGAAGATTTTGTCAGTGGTAGAAAAGGTTTGTGAAACCTTCGTAATTTGATTAGATAGAAGTGCAGGTGTTGTATCAGCATCAGACTGGACAGGCTTTTGGCATGTCTGAGGGCAGCTGAAGGAAAATGGAATAGATGTACTGATTGCGGCTGCAGAAGAAATAACTTTGTTTGGAGTGTATTGGCAGCAGTTACGGCCTTCCAGTGATGATTGGACTGCGTTAAAATCATCTACGATGGACGGTCACCAGTTCATACTTTCTATGAATTTTAGGCCGTCCAGCGTACCAGTGTGACAGTGGCGATTAACAGAACGATACCGAGCATTTTGCATGGCAGAAATGCTGGGCCTGAATATCCAGGAGTTAAAAGGACGCTTGCTGGCGTTGCAGGGAGATGGGAGAAAGTGTTAAGGATGAATATCTTTAAATCAGCATTATACGCGGGCGGAGTGTTTGGGCAGGCAATAAAAATCTGCCGGCGCAGAAACAGCAGCTCAAGAAATGCCAGACGATGAACTCATGGAAAAAGAAGAAATTTTTAGGAAACGGAATACAACAGGATAAGCTAAAAAGAGCATGGTGTAGTCAAGTTATAGTCGTAAGATGTAGCGGATAGGATTGCTGGCGCTATGGCACTGCAACATCGAGGACAGAGAAAATTTTGAAAGTATAAAAGCGTTACTGCAGGACAGTAAAATGCAGCTACAAGGATACAGGGCTGGGTGCAAGTCTTTGCAACAACCAGATTTGCAGAGGTTAAGCAGCAATATCAGTATTGGGCATATCCTTCTTACTACCGATACGCTTGGCATTATCTGGCTCTCAGCCCCACTAGTAGAAAATCAATTAGCATAGAATAATGGTATTGCATTGGCCTGCCCAGCAATTTAGTAGTATATCAAATCCAGCGGGAGCTGGAAGGGAGAGCAATTTTCAGACAACGACAACAGATTCAAGTGGTTTTGACCTGATTGCAATTCTTGGATGCAAAGGGCAATCACCAAAAACTCGATCAAATTCAAGGGCGTATACTTCTGATGCTGCAATACAGAAGGCAATTTCGTCAAGTTCAGGATGCATGGAATTCGCCCGCCTGGTGCTGGAAACTATATGACAGCCTCTTGCTGGCGTAAAACCGTTACTTTAGATGTTATCGGGCGGAGTTTAGCTAAGGATATTTTGCCCTTTACGGCAGAATGGTGATTATCAATGACGGTTAGATCCGCTGCTACGCCAAGGTAAAACTGGCATGCAGCTTTGGAGCATGCTGTCTATTTTACGTCTTGGATTCAATTGATTTTATTGTAAAAGTCATATGAGGCCAGAAAAAATGCAGTCGCCTGTTGGCAAAATCCATTGATCTCAGAATGAAACAACATTTATATAGTGGCGGTGCCGGATTCCAGTATTGCGGCGGCGCTGGGTTGTACGGGCAGTCGAGGATTCCATACCGAGTGCCCGGCAGTTAAAATAGAGTATATGGGACGCAGTTTTATTGGAACCGACGCAGGAGTAAGAACCAGAAGCAGTGTTACAGGCTAGATTATGCACAAAGAATGATTTGTGAGACGGGTGTATTGATTGATGTGGCTCGATTGGCAGGAGGCTGCACGACCAATGACGGATTAAGATTTTACGAGATACCGGCGCCAAAGAGATTCATTTTCGGATTAGTTCGCCCGCCGATTAAATATCTGACCTATTTTGGAATTGATACGCCGGTGATTAGTACGAAAATTAGTCAGACAAATTGTGCAAGAAATCTGCCGAAGATGATGAGGGCAGATAGCCTAAAATATTAAAGCAGTGGCTTGATTTGGTAGCGGCGATTGGTATGCCCAAGAGAAACCTAAGATTAGACTATTTTAACTTGGCGCATATCGATGGAAATACAGAAGGAAATCAAAGAAATCAAGCCAAAATTTAAAGGAAAAATACAAAACTGGATTATAAACAAGCATAGACATTTCTACACATAGTTATGAGCCAGTTAAGCAGATAGAAAAGCATATCCAATCTAACATTGCTTTGGAAGTGATTGGAGATTTGGAGGGTTGTGGACTGTGCACTGTTACCATGGCAAAGAAATGGAAAAATAGCCAGTATTGATTTTGAACGGACAATTATCAGCACAAAATTAAAGCTGGCGATTCAACATGAACCAGCATGACAGCATTGGGATTGAAGCTGTGTAGCGATGTGCAGACCTGGTCTTTTTTGTCAAGGGGCAAAACCTTTGTTCTTTTTGGATTATATTGCGACCAGAGCTCTTGCCGGAACAAGTTGTGAACGATTATCGCCGGCGTATCAAACAGCTGCCGGCAGGCAAAATAGCACTCATCAGTGGAAAACAGCAAATGCACGGCTTTTACACTCAGGGGATTATGATGTGGCAGAGTTTTGCGTGAGGATTGTGTCGGGCAAAAGCCATTGTTGTGGGGCCACAGTTCAGGCAGGCGATGTTTATAGGGTTGGCGTCACTAGGGCTGCATAGCAACAGTTTCGCACAGTTCGTAAAATATTGGAGCAAAAGGGAAGCAGCTAGGCCAAAGTTTAAGCGGCCAGCAGACGATGAAGTGCTACTACTGGAACCAACAAAATTTACTTCTGCGGCGATTAGGCCGTTTTGGGAAAATCAGATAAAAGGGGGCTGGCACATTACAGCCGGATGGATTTTATGAAAATATTTCCCAGAATGTTACCGGCTGGACTGCCACACAGGTGCAAATGGCATCCTTGATGCCGGAGTTTTAATCGTTTGCAGCAATGGGGCGGTTGAATGAGATGCGATGTACTATACCTTTAGCAATACAT
>BNJT01001463.1_pt1 | contig 43114 bp, 79 predicted proteins | sample 8540491 | NCBI WGS metagenome assembly BNJT01 (sample SAMD00202455, study PRJDB9452) | human saliva metagenome | host: Homo sapiens | reverse complement strand
TCCAAGTGTACCATCGATAGTTATAATTGGGTGCCAAGATTGAAGCACCCCAGAGTGGCGACTGACCCGCCATTTTTGGCCTCTGGAGGGGCGAAAACACATAAAAACAGCCCCAATATGCACGATTTGTTTACACCACAGCTGCTACATTATGCCAACCTTCAAAGCTAAGATAAGGAGGGAGGAGGGAGAACGGCTTTCACTCCGTCTACATCCTTTGCACGCACAACCGAGAGCTTGTGTCTACATCAAGACCGACCTCGTCGCAGTGATAGCGGAGTGACTGACAAGGCGCGACATTACAGACCTCGTGCTGATGCGAGCCTCTGCGATTATCTGCACCTACTACGATAGGCTGCAAGGAAGCGCATAGACAACCTCACCGCTAAGGAGGTGGTGGGAGATAGCCACGGATAGCGCCGTGGAGGATATCCCCTCTCCGACTCTCGCAGAGGCTTATATACGCAAGCCTCAGGGCGTGGGTAGCGATCGGATAACTACCGCTATGCCCTTACAGCTTCCTCTCGTCCGCTGGGAAGCCCTCATCGGCTTCTCCGAGGTCACGTCAAAGCCCTACGCCAATGGATAGAGAGCCTCGACACACGAAGCGAGCGAAGAGTATGTACCCCACGCTACTCAAAGCGATATTCAACGCTGGCATGGAGGAGCACAACGACTGACGACAGAGGCGTGGTGCGTGTGGCGAACCGCCCGTTTGAGTTCCTCAAGATACCGAGCTGTGACACACCTGAGAAGCGTAGTGAGCGTAGAGCAACCCGTGCGTTCTTCTCGCACGCCCCAAAGGGTAGGGCAGGCACGCTACGCCCAAGACGTGGCACGTGAGCTCTGTTTGGTTGGATGAACGTGGCTGACCTCTCACGAACTCACCCCCGACAACCTCCAGTGGGACAAGCCTGCTATCACAGAGCCAAAACCAAGGGGCAAGCGAAGCGACAAGGCATATATGGAGGTTAGCATACCCCGCAGGCTATGGATGCCCCGCGCGTCTTACAGAGGACGCACGTGACGGCTACCCTCAATCTCTCCGCACGATACTACGACCGCCACACCTGCACCAGCTATATCTCAAGAGGCATCCGAAGCTCTGCAAGGAAGCAGGATTGCCCCGATGACCTCCCCGCACTACGCCACAGCTGGGCGACCATAGCACGCAACGAAGTAGGGGATGCGAGGAGGACGTGGCGTTTGCTCTCAACCTATCTCTGCCCACAAGGTCACAGACAGATACATACGCAAGGACTACGCACGGGTGGATAAGCTCAATGCTGAGGTGGTGGGGCTGGTATTAGGGGTATAAAAAGAGTGAGGAGACATCGAAGCCTCCTGCCTCTAAATGTCACCCAAGCGCAAAGATGCGTGCCTCGCTACGTAACGTAAGCCACGGGCGGAGACAACCGCCTCGCTGGCTCTACAGCGTAGCTAATCTTTGACACCACCAAATCCCACCCTCCGAGTGAGTGCGAGGGTGAGCTTAGCGATATGCTCCTGCTGTTGCTGTATGATAGCCCTTTGCCAAGAGGGAGCGCCCTCAGCTCATCAAGGTGGGGGATGAGCTTGTCTCACTCGGGGTGAAGCGCAAGCCCTCGCCCGTAGTTAGCCACTCTTCGGATAGCCTCGGGAACACCCCTCTAATCACATCCATATCGTACACCTCGCGAAGCCTCCACTGACGTAGTCGCTCACGCGAGATACCAAGGATAGTCGCAAGCTCCCGCATCTGTGGACGCACCAGCGTAGGTACGCAGCGTGTCCAAGGTAGCCTGCATGTTATCGTTCTTTACACTTGCTATATCGATATATTTTCCGTTCTTCTGCAAAGGTAGTGAAAACGATTTTACAGGCTATGGAATACAGGTGTATGTAGCGCAACAATAGCAGGCTATTTCACGTTGCTCTATCTTCTTGTCTGCCTTAAATCAGCCCACGCAGGAGCGGTAGCCACAGCTTGCGTGAAACCCACGCACCGAGAGCCAGCGCACATAGCAGCAGGGGCGCAAAGGCTTTGAGGCGCATACTCGCCACGCAGTGAGCTTGGCGGGACTTCGACAACCTCCGTGATGCGGACGCCATCTGTACGCCCCTGCGTTGATTGTATCGATACGCCAGCGGTCACGCCATCGGTACACCTCTTTGACCTTGTAGATGGTATCGCCAGTCTGCTTTCTCCGTGAGGTAGATACTCATCATGTACGTAGATCGCCATCCAAGCGCCAGCGGTCACGCCATTCTACCCTCGTGCGCTCTACGGGCACGACCCCAACCTTCGGGGAGCAGGAGGGAGGAAGTAGCCCAGAAGTGCCACGGCTACGACTCAGCAAGGGAGCGTTTCCCACGCGCTCAGTCTATTTGCTTTCTCATCGAAAATCTGTGTTAAGTCTTGACAGGTAGCCACAGCTTGCTACCTTTGTAGGAGAGAGGCGCTGGGGCTGAGATTGGCTTTTCAGATTTCGTACTCATAAACCTATCCAGCCCTCGTTTCTCATGCGCCCCTGCCGGATTGGGTGGGCGCACTTATTTAGGGCTGAGCCCTCGCCTGCCTCAGCTTCCGCCTTGGCTTTAGCCTCGTCCTCAGCCTGCCACTGAGCCTCGAGTGCGAGTGCTCCTCCTCGGCATCAACTCAGAGAGATGTGCGTCTTGCTTTTGGGCATCGCACGAGGTAGCCCACGCCACGTCTCTCACGACTTACTCACCATCTGCCCCTTGGGTGCTTTAATTCTCACCGAATGCGAACGTTTCATAATCAGGTTGTTAAAGGTTATTTATAATTGCGTCCAGCCCTTGTCGCTGGCCGTATCTCCGAGATCTCCCAGTGCCTCCTCGTTTGCCTCGAGGGAGCTTTAGCGGCTGAGGTCTCATTCGCTGACTGCTGACCTCCTGCACGTGCTCAAGGAGGTATCGCACGCCATCAATTGAGAGATTGACGCACGCGGAGAGGTCGAGGTCGGATTTAAGCCCCTTTGATGCGCACCTCCTCGAGCGACGCACATACGGCGAAAGTACCAGTGAGGTCAGTGATAGAGGAGAAGTCTACACCGTTGATGTGTCGTAACTCTCGCAGTTGTAGAACATGTAGCGAGCGTTACTGATCTTGTCGCCGAAGTTAGCCGTGAACTCCTCGAGTATTGGACAGTCATAGGCTACACTGTTTACATTCGCGGCCAATGGAGCATCGCCTATGGTTGCGCTCCTGACCTTCTTTTTCCGACAGGGCGAAGCAGTAGAAGCTTGTGCAGGTCGGCAGATTGCCGACCGAGATACGCTCAATTGCACTGCAATACCAAATGCCTGGTGGCATCTGTACACTTGGGCAGGTCGGGGAGAGTTGCAGACCGAAGTGAAGATGCGGACTTGCACATAAAAAGCGATGCTGCTTTTGCTCGCTCAATCCCTCGCTATATCGGGGAGCGCGGTCAGCGACTTCATTTCAGAGAAGGTATATCTGGAGCGACACATCTACGCCTTCTTTTTAGCTCTCATCGGGGGCAGAGTCTCGTCCACCCACTGGTAAAGCTGCGGAGTCCTTGCATAGTATCATTGGTACTCTTGGCTTCACCTCCTTCATCCCCGCTACCACCTTGATAGTGTCTCACGAGTAGGGCATCCTTCGCCACAGCGACCCTCTACTGTCAGCTCGTTGTTGAGCTGTCGTAGCTTGCTCTTGAGGTCAAGCACCGCCTCTCGGCTCGTTGCTTACCGCTCTGTGCCATAGATCACCGCCTTTATTAGATTAGCGAACGAGCCGATGGTGTCTGCCCACCCTTTCGTGATAGCTTCGGATTGTCGTCTGTCTCTTGCAGGTAGACTTGGTAGGCGCTATCGCCCTTGTCGCCTTGTTCCCCTGAGCGACGCCAGCCACGCCTGTTTGTCGCCAGTGTAACCTCTCACTCACCGCCACCTCGTAGGCGCTGTATCCCTTGTCCCCTTCTCGCCCTTGAGCGAGGCGAGCTACTCCGTTAGGCTACCCTCGTAGCCCTCCGATTTGGCGAGTTCATAGGCAGATAGCCCAGTCGCCCGATGAGGCCCTTTAACCACCCTCACGGCTACCCGTGTAGCCCGCTTTCTTGGCGACTTCTGCAGGCGTCTCACACCCCTCAAGGCTCTTTAGCCACTCTTGAGCGTGCCTGCAGCCATCCCGCACAGCCAGCTCACAGGCGGATAGCCCAGTGTCGCCTTTCAGCCCTCCAGCACGTTAGCCGTGACCTTGACGGGCGTCTCGTTACTCCCGTACTTAGTCACCTTGCATAGGTCTACCACTATCTCGTAGTCGGTAGCCGTCAGCGTAGGCGGGATCGGGAATGCGTCCCGTGGCGGTCATCGTGTACACGCCCAGCCCCCAGTTGTCGTGAGATGTCAGCCGTGACCTCTACCACCAGCTTTCGCCGTCTTCTACGGAGTAGGGTATGGTGGCTATCCCTCTCCGCCTCGCTCGATACCATCACGTGCAGTCCTTCCAGCCCGCAGGGTCGAGGACTTCGCCCGATGGCTGCTTTGACCAGCTCAACGGGGATACGCTTGTCCGTTCCTCTCGCACCAGCTGGAGCGTCTTCCTTGCTCGCTCTTACTTCCAAATGGTCGCATATAGTTGCGTTTTGTCGGTGGTTGAGTTGCAGTGGCAGGCGGTCACCCTCTACCGCCCGCCCTGCTGTTAGTTAAGTCGCTTGTAGCCCTTTTGCCGTCATACTCCAGCACCTCGCCTCGTGGCGCTCGTGTGGTGGGGCTATTGACACGTGTATCCACGGGGCTCTACCCTGCTGGATGCTCGTCAATGAGCTGGTCAAAGCCCCTCGTGCGAGCGGATGAGGCGGAATAGTCGCCCGATGTCCGTAATTTGAGCTGGTCGGATGTCAGCTGCTTGCCCCTTGACGTGCTGGCTGGTCACTGCACCGCCCCACCGCCTCTATTGAGCCGTGGAGAGCGGAAGCCTGAGGTGACGATGATTGGCTGACCGAACTCCCTCACGGATGCCATCTAAGTACTCCATAAGGCGGTTGAGGTCTTGGATTTGCCTGTCTGTGGGGTCGTTGGGGATGCCCTGAGAGATAGCCGTACCGCTGTGCGTCATCTCGAGAGGGAAAAGTACTTGCTCATAGCTCCGCCTCCTCTCTGCTTTTCATCCTTCAGCGCCTTGAACTCGTCAAGGCTGACGTCTATATGTCGTTCCGTCTTCTATCACAAGGCGTCGCAGGGTCTGCCAAAAGCGACCCTCGCTGTCCTCACGACACGAACCCATATTCTCCAAGATAGAGAGCAACTGCCCCGCATACGGCAGTCGAATATCATAGTGAGGGGATAGAGTGACCCAGCACATAATGCTCAAGGAGGTAGCCCAGCAGGATAAGGATAGCTCGCTTGGGGATGGTCTTTGTTATCGCCTTTGGCCGAAGGCTGAACTCTTGAACTTGGGCTTCTCGTCGACCGCTTCTGGGTACTTCTTGTACACACGCTTACTGAGGCGAAAGGCGGTAATAACATCGTAGAAGACGAATACCACCATTACTGCGAGCATCGGGAAGGTTAGGGCGGAACTCCGCCACAACCCAGCCGACTAATCCTCCCGCACAACTGAATAGGGCTTTGTACAGCCACCGAACGTTAATCTGCATAGTCTCTTGGTTTGCTGGTTAGTAGCTGGTTGGTTAGTAGTTGTCGCCGAACGCTAAGAATGTAAAGTCGATGTCGCTATACAGCGTATTGTCGTACTTAGTATAGATCTCGAACGAGTTAGCAGTGATTTTTCCCGCCTTTGCGTTGTGCCTCCCATTTCCCGCGTCCATACACAGCACCGAGAGAGCGCGTATGCCCTGAGGTCGTGTGTGACGATATATATACCTCGTCTCCCTTCCTTCGGATGCTCATTCGGTCGGCCTCGCTCCCCACTTATGCTCAAAGCTCACATTGCCTGCGCTCACATCGTCCACCGAGCAGGATACCCGAGGTATCCATAGCCCCCTTCACACGCAAGCCCCTGCAACCTCCAGCATCACGTTCCCAGCGTTGCGGATAGCGCCACCACCGCGTCTACGTAGGGTAGGCGTGAGCGGTCTGCGTTGATGTAGCACTCTGCGTTGTGGAAGACGAGGAAGCCCGACTGCGTGAGGTACGTGCCTCTGTCTCTTCGGGCTGTCTGAGGTCACACGGATGTCCGCACGCACATTCAGCTGGCTTTCCCTATCCACATAGTCACCTCGGAAGATGAGGTAGAACGATAGTGTGCCGTCGGGGTTGACGTTGCCCGAGAATGAATATGAGCCACCAGCGGGGAGAGACGTACCTCGGGGAGTAGGCTGATAGCTTGGGTAAGGCGATGCACCTCACCGCAAGAAAGCTCTTACTTGAATGTCCATAGCGCACACGCCCTGATGAAGGTAAGCCCTAACGTCGACCTTTGACGAGGCTGTGACGTATCTCCTGAGGTCTTGTGGCTGGATGATAACCTTCTACTTCCTTGGCGTTTGGCGCTCTGTGATATAGGATGTCGTTCCCATAAAGCCCCGTCAGTTTAACCTCGGGGAGATCGACGACCACGTCTTCCATCAGCTTCCCTCGGCTTATCACCTTGAGGTCAGGGTGCGTCGCCAATCTTCACGGCGTAGGGGTTCTCAAATGTCGGGGCTATCTCGGTAGCGGTAGTTCTCAAGGTAGAGGTGTGAGCCTGTTGCGCCTTGCTCCCTGCGGGTGGCGAATGTGGAAGTACCCGAAGTCTGCGCTCCCGTCGTGGTGGATAGCCGTCTGGGTACGTCTCGTTGCCCTCCTCTAAGCCCTTGACGCCAGCAGCGAGGGCAGGAGCACCCAGACTTACCGCTGATGTAGCGAGCGTATCTTTGCCCGATGTGTCCTTAGCTCCGACGAGCGTACCCAGCACCACACCGCCCTGTATCTCTGTCGTACCCTCGTGGATAGCCGTGCAGGTAGTCCGAGGGGTAAGGCTTCTCCCCACCGTCGGGGGTGGCGGAACTTGATCTTGTCACTCACGATTTCTCCCTGTATTTAGGTTAATGGATGTGCTTCCGTCAGCCGATGCGATGCGCTCCGTGCGTATCTGGCTGGGCAGTACCTCCGTGAAGCTGTAGAGAGGCGTGAACGCTCTGTTGGGGCTTGGCTGAGCATACCGAGGTAGAGGTAGTAGTACCCCGCCTCTGCTTCCATAGCCTTAGCCGTGTCCGTAGCGAAGAATACCCCTGTTTGCCCCTGTTGCGCTCTACCTTGGCGTAGAGGTGGATAGTCTTTTGGTCGGTACGCACCGCGTAGTCGTAGGCGGGGATCGTCCACGTCTTGTACTCGCTGGGCTTATGCTCAGAGCTGAGCGCGCTGATGCCGAGCGTCATGTGGCGTAGGTAGCCCCTATCTGCGTGCAGGATGCCTCTGCTCGTCCCACGTGACGTTGTGCGTTACTGCACCCGTAGCCGTGGGGAAGCCACGAAGACGAACTGCAACGACTTATCCCCACCATTAACTGCATCGTGCGGGCGGTGACGGGGCTAATGCTGTCGCCAAAGCCCGCCCCTCACCTCGTCGGCAATGCCGTCAGCGATGCTCTAGCCTGCTGGTAGGAGCGTGCTACCTCCCTACGCACCGCCTGCACCTCCTCCTTCTGCTGTACGCCTTCGGCTTCGAGTGTGCTGGAGAGACGGCAAGGCTGGGGGCTTGTACCTCGTTGGAGAGTGTTATCTGAGGCTTGTACTGCTGGGAGAGCTTCGTGCGGATAGCCGTGATGCGCACGTGGTCGTCAATATCAAGGCTCGTATCCACAAGGTGGACGTACGCCCCGATAGCGAGCTTAGGGGCGAGTGCGCCCCAATTCTTCTGTGCGTAGAGCCCATCCAGCTCCGCCTTATACGTCACCTTGGGTTGCAGGGGCTTCGTGGAAGTAGCGCACCGAAGCATTAAGAAGCTCCGTCTCCGCCTTCGTGATGTACTCATCGGGCAGGCGCACACCGAACACAGCGTACTTATCCCCAACGGCTGGGCAGAATACCTCGGATCGGGGAGCTTCATCCTGTCCTCCCTCTACGCTCACCAGCTGGAAGCGCTTTGTGGCGTGGTCGTACCCTCAGTACGTCCTTATCTTGGGCGATGTCACAAGGTGCGCCCTGCAAGCCGTCCCGTTTGAAGGTGATAGTAGCCTTCTCCCCTGCGATGCGGTACTGCGAGTAGTCTACGTTGTTGTCCTTGTCTGTGATGTCAGAAGCTGCCGTTAGGCGTGACTACCACCGAGCTAACCACGCCCACACGCTGGGGGGTAGATGTTCGTCCTGCGTCAAAGCTATCCTCCTTACGCCCATCCGTGCTTAGTCCGCTTACGCTGAGGCTCTGTCCGTCGGCACTCACCACGTACGCACGCCCTCATAGTAGAGTGCACGCCCCTTGCGTAGGTGCAGGCCTAGCTCCGTACTTCGTGGGGTCAATGTTGCGCTCTGTCCCCTGGATGAAGAGCTTGCCTACGGGGCGATTTCTCGCTGTCGTTGGTGGCTGTCAGCCCCGAGAGCAAGCCCTTGCCCTTGCTGTAGGAGAGGGTGACGGCATTAGCCTTGTTGCCTCACCACCTTGCTGAGGTTAAGCGTCTTGCCCGTGATGTGCCACTCCGTCTTGAACGCTTCGGCTACTCGGGAGAGCGCACTGAGGCAGTCTTCGTGCTTGAAGGAGATAGCCTGCGCCTCCGCCTCTAAGCACGCACCGATAGAGAAGCCAGCAGGCAGGCTACGCAGCATCTGCTCAAGGAAGAAGCGTGGCTTGCCCGTCAGCGTGAACGAAAGACGCACGTCCTCGGGGTTGGCCACGATGAACTTGAACTTGATAGTGCGAGCTGTTGCCCTCCCCGCTGAGCGTGAGCGTATAGCGGTACTCTCGCTCGGACACCTTCACCACCTCGGCAGGAGTGTAGAGGGAGAACTCTCGCCACGCCACGTGCAATACGTGCCAAGAGGGAAGGCAATAGCCTTGTCCGACGTCGTCTCCACCACGAGCGTAGACACTGCGCCTACCTTGGCTTCGTGGTAGCTCTCAGAGCTTATCGGGAAGGGCGTAGCCTTGCCGTTTACGTACAATGTGATCATAGTTTGCTATGGTAAATGTTATGTCAATCGTCCAGCGGTAGCCGTCATCATCAGCGCTCACATCTCGGCTCGTAGAGGAGCTGTACACACCGCTCACGGGTAGCGTATCTCCGTCAAAGCGGGTATCGCCCTCAGCCCACGTGCCGTAAGGCGAGATAGGAGCTTATTGCGTGCGTCCCATAGGTCGGGTAGGTGGGGGCTTTGATGAGTACGGGTACTTCAAGGGAGTACTTCGCCTCGAGCGCCGTGAGCCAGCAAAGTAGTACCGCCCCGTCTCGTCATCCACGCCTCGCAATGCCCTTATTCTCGGGCTTACCCATAGGCGCACCTCGCCACATCGGCAAGGATCGTCAGCCCGCTCTCCCAGCGCACATTGTCGGTAGGTGCGGGCTTCCGCTCGTGAGCAGACCAGCACGGCGCACCAGCCCCCGCCCACTTCTGCACGTTCTCTACACTCACGGGGCGGAAGTCCCCGAACTGAATAATTCCCCAGCGAAGAGTCGTATCGTCCCATTGTCAAGGAGGTCGGGGAAGACGTTCCTACTACGTGAGTACATCGATAGCCACCTTCTGCTCCTCTACCTGCGTGGCGGTGATCTCGTCTCATCTCTACGCCATCCTCCTCCGCCCAATCCACCGACGTGGGTTCCGTCATCGTGGGAGGGCGAAGAGGTTCTTGATAGCGTCCTCACCGAGGATGGTGTCCCTGCTACTTACCTCAAGTACTATTACTGCGTTCATCGCTTAATCTTGATGCTGTTACTATCCATCTGAGCGAGGATGAAGCGGGAGGCTCCACAGCGTCTGCCGTCACCTTCGTATTGCGGTTGATAGCTTGCAGTTCAGCGTACATACGCCCCACGGCCGTGCCGAATTGGTCAAGCCCCACATCCTGCGCTGTGGGGAGCCTGCGCACACCCTGCGCCTCAAGGACAGCCACCATACGCTCCGTGGCGTTGGCTGTGCGCTCAGAGAATATTACCTCTGTATGCCACAAGCCCGTCAGCACGTCAATACTATCCTGCGAGGCTTGGGCAATGCCCTTAGCTGTAGCACTGCGGGTGTCGCTGTTCTTGCCTCCGAGGTCAAAGCCGTGAGCCTGCACCATCTCCTCAGTCTTCTTGAGGTACTCGTTGAAGGCGGGTATCTGCGTCTTCACCCCGTCCACCAGCGAGGACATAGCACGAAGCATAGCCTCCATCTGATTATCTCCACCCGTGAGGCGCATAGCGTCCGCCACCTCCTTCTGTGCCTCTCCATAAGAGGTGCAAGGAACGAAGAGTAGGCTATCTGCTTGGCGAAGTTGTTAAGCATATCCCCGATATTGGAGGTGAAGGCTCGTGTGGCGTCCTCTCCCGTGCGGAAGGCGGTTACCAGCGAGTCGGTGATAGCGTTACCCAGCGAGCCGAACAGCCCGTGCAGGTAGTCGTTCATCGTCTTGATAGCCTCCTCGTTCTGCTTGTAGAGGGCGAGCATATTCTCCAGCGCCTCCTTACCCCTTGTCTGAACTCGTGCGTCTTGAGGGATAGACTCCGCCAGCGCCACGTTGAGCTTACCACTCTTTGTCTATGAGGTTGAGGGTAGAGCTTGCCGAGGGTGGTGTAGTCGTTCACACTATGTCTCGCCCACAATATCCCTCCTTGTGGCTACCCGTCTTGACGGAGATATTCTGCAACTTGGCGAACTCACCCTTGAGCGTGGGAGGAGCTTGTTCTTGTACTGCTTGCGGATCTCTCCATAGCCCTACGCAGATGCTTGGGGAAGTCTTCGGGCTTACTCGCCACACGAGGAAGTCCAGCACGCCATCACCTTCTAACTCCTTGTCGGAGAAGGCTACGGACTTACGGAACTGCTCCATCGCTTGGCGTGCCACGCTGATAGAGTTAGTAGCACGCTTTGTATCATCGTCATCCCCGAAGATGGTAGAGCCATTTTCGTAGAGTAGGTTAGCCTGAGGAGTGCAGCGTTGTAATCCTCTTGCGTGCGTGTGAGTGCCCTCAAGGGCTTTCCTGCGCTTCTCCAGCACCTCACGCTCTACCTTCTGCGCACGGCTAACGAGGTTGCTCTACAACGCCCACGATAGAGGTAATGCCACCCAGCACGTCCCCGCTGATGATAGAGCCGATACCCGAGGCTACGCCACCGAGGCCAGAGAGGGCTTGCGTGAGACCCTCCACGGCATCCTCCATATCGCTGTTACTGAAGATAGCCCCGAAGGACTTCCCCAGCTCCTGCACGAGGGGCGTAGCGTCCTTCACGCTCTTGCCAATCTTCGTCACCGAGAGACCGACACGGCTAAAGGCTATATCCGCCTTCTTCTGTGCGCTGGCTCGCTCCTCTTCGGTGGTCGCTGAGGTGGCTTCCTGCGGGCTTTCTTGTGGTCGCTGAGTGCGCTCTACCACGGCTCAGTGCGTCCTCCATAGAGGAGATGAACGACTGCCACGGAGAGGAGTTGCCCAGCTCGTCACGCAAGCCCCTCAGAGCGTCCGTGATAGCCTTGAGCTTCTCGGGGAGTTCTGTATAGAGGCGAGTCTCGTCCGCACTCATTCCAAAGCGCCCTTCCAGCTTGTCCGCTGGCGTATTGGCGAGGTAGTCCAGCATCTCACGGGCGGTGGTGATGGTACTGCGCATCTGCGCCACCGTGCGCTCTCCCCGCTGGGCGAAGAGCTCACAAAGAGCTGGTTCGCGCGCTGCGTGTCTCGTAGCGCTCGTTGTCTATCGCCTTGAGTTCGTTCGACTCTTTCTTCGCCAGCTCTACGAGGGCGGAGGTCTTCTGCTCTGCGAGGAGGAGCGAGGTATCGTCAATGATCTTGCGCTCTGCCTCGTAGCGCTTCTTGATTTCGGTCTTGCGCTCTTCGTAGGAGAGGTACTTATCTCGTAGCTCCTGATGATCTTCTTCTGCCTTTCTGCGAGAGCTTGGTCTGCCAGCTCACGCCCTGCGAGGATCTGATTGAGGTCGGTGTCGCTTAGATCGGCTTCCGTGAGCTTGCGCTGCTTGTAGACCTCTTTCTTGCTATCGTGGGTAGCTTCCCATTCCAGCTTCTCAGCGTCACGCACCTCGCAAGGCGCTCCTGCACCTGGTCGTCAAAGGCGGACATCTTGCGCTTGTGCTGGAGCTGTAACTCTGCCATCTCCTTTAGCGAAGCCATTCTGCATAAGGGCTATGCGTTCGGCTTCAAGGTTGAGTTCAGCATCTCTGCGGAGCGTGCCAGCTCACGGGAGCGCTGTTCCTCTTGCTGTCTTCGCTCTTCGGCTTGGCGTGCCTGGTGTGGGCTTCGCTCTTCCTTTGAGTGCTTACGGCTTCCGCCCTTCTTGCTCGTCTCGCCTGCCCCCTTCTCGTATTCCTCCCGGGCTTTCTTGAGGTCGTATTCCTCCTTGAGGCGCTTGCGCTCCTCGTCGGGGTTCCAGTTGTAGTTGCCGTTCTTGACGGCTTCATCCTTCTTGCGCTTGAGCTGTTGAGCCGTGAGGGTGTTGAATGCCTTAGTTCCTTGTTCGCCTTCTCTTCCTCCTTCTTGAGGTCGGTGACAGCGTCCTTGTAGGACTTGATGGGCTTCTTGCTGGGGCTTCCTGCTCGCTCTTGATTTGCTTGGCGAGGTTCTCCCAGCCCTTCTCATCGTATACGCCCTTGATGATAGAGTCAGATAGGAATAACTCCTTCCCCTGCTTGACGGCTTTCTAGCCTTCTGCACGTTGACAAGCATAGCGGAGAGCTGGCTGTCGGTGAGTTCTGCAAAACCCTTGCTGTTGAAGAGCTAGTGCGTCGCTAAGACTGCCGTACTCCTTGCGCTTGAGCTCGTTGCTTCTAGCGTAGTCAAGACGCTCCACCGCCTTGTAAAGTTTATAGCCGTGAGCGGCTCCCGAAACCATACCGCCAGCCACCTCGCTGTCTGCGTCCTTCAGCGCCTCTTCGCCTTCTCACCTCTTCCTGCGCCTTGCCCAGCTCATCCTTAGCCTTGTCCACCTTCGCCTTGCCGTCGTACTCAGCTATCTCACGCTTGAGCTTAGCGATGTCTTGAAGCTTGAGCGTCTCGGTGTCGTACTCTGTCAAAGATCTGAGGGGTAGTACTTTTGCAACCGCTCCAGCGCACTCTGTCGGTCTGCCGTGGCGGAGGCTTCTGTCACGCACCACGTTAAGCGAGAGCCTCTACGGCTTCCTTTGTGCTTCTGCCCTGCCCTCGGCTCGCTTCTCTCGTTGAAGTCCTTCTGCGCCCGCTCGGCTGCGGTCGTGGAGTCGCTGAACGCCCACATAGCCGCCTATCACTGCCGTGAGAGCTACCGCAATAGCCCCATAGGGGCTGGCGAGCATAGCAGCGGTTAGGCGGTTGGCGGCTGCCGTGAGGGACTTAATGGAGAGGGCGTTCAGACCTTCTTGCGATGGTGTCCGCCTGAGTAGCTGCCGTCCATCCCTTGGTAAGTGCGATATTCGTAATCACGGCCGTTCGGTACACACCGTAGGTAACGATGAGACCTGCAATGACCTTGCTGATCTTCTCGTAGTTCTCCACAAGGTAGGATACAGCCTTCACGCCCGACGATAGGACGCCCTCGGAAGCCTTCCCAGCTCGTTGAACATCATATCAATGTTGTCCCTGCAGGTTGGAGATCTGCCCCGTGAGGCTCTCGCCTGCGCCTGCATGAGGTTGTAGAACTTCCCGCCCTTGTTGGTCATATTCGCAAACGCCTGCTCAATCTCGGGAAGCCCACCTTACCAGCCGATACAAGGCTATTGATCTCGCTCACGCCTTGCCTAACACCTTCGCCAGCTCCCTCAGATGGGGATGCCTCGGCTGGCGAACTGCTTTAATGTCAATGTCTCGTCACCTTACCCGAAGAGCGGAGCGTACCATAGAGGTAGACAATATCCCTGAGGGGCTGAGATAGACCCGCTGCCACGTTCCCCAGGCGCACAATCGTCTCGTTCACCTGATCGGCTGCGGAAGCCATAGGCAAGCATATTCTTTGCGCTGGAGGCAATGCCCGCAAGTCAAAGGGGTAGACGCTGCGGTCTGTGCCAGCTGAGCGAGAAGCTCATTAGCCTGCTCCCCACCGCCGAGCATCGTCTTAAAGCGAGATCTCCAACTGCTGGAACTCCCTCTCACGCTGTACAGCTTGCTCACAAAAGTCCTGCACACCGCTCACAGCGAAGATACCAGCTGCGAGACCTGCGGCACGCTGGAACGAGCTACTGAGCATACTCCAATTCTCGCCCCTCGCTTCACTGATTGGGGGCGCTGTAGCTGGCAGCTTCGTTGATGTCCCTTGGATCTTCTGCTGAGGCGGTCAAAGCCTCTTCTAAGCTCTTTCGTTCCTTTGATGAACTCCGTAGGGTCAAGGGTGACAGAGAACGTCTTGTGTGCCATTTATTGCGCTATTTTTCTGAGTGCTGAGGTGAAGTCCCCGAAGGACATACCACGGCTCGTCGTCTTTTTCTTCCCTCATCCTTGGGCTTGTAGCTGGGGATAGCCTTAGAATATAGGAGGAAGTTCGTATAGCTGAGCTCGTAGAGGACGTAATCAAAGCTCAGATGATAGTACTTAGTGAAACCGCTCATCCTGCCCAGGGGCTGTCGTTTCGCCCCCCACCTCCTTCGTTGGCTTCTGCTATCGCTGTCCTCTCGAGGGAAGTAGGCATAAAAGCTCCCTGATGTTCGCACCTCCAGCACGTTGAATAGAGCAGTGGCGAGGTCAGGATAGTGGCGGCATAGAGGAGCGCCCTCGTGGTCTTGCGTCGCTCCGCTTCGTTGTCCCCGCTTCACGCCCGCAATGAACGTGGCGAGGATATGTGCGTAGGTCTCGCGTCACCGCCAAGGGCGATGAGGTCGTAGAGCGTCATATCTCGCTCCTCTACGTCTGTGACCTGCGCAATGAGAGCTGACACCTCCCACCCACGTAGCAAGCGTAGGAGTGGCAGACCTTGTACTGGTAGAGCCGATGGACACGGACACGCCCCCTCGAGAGGAGCGCATCCGATACCATCTGTTCTGCCTTCTTCTGAAGACAGGGAGCTTCATCACAGAGCCTTTTTCTTCTCAAGATAGAAGAGGACTGTCCACCTTCGCCTTGAGGATCGTAGCCGTAACGTCGATCCCGTAGCCCGCATCCTCACCATGGGGCGATAACACCTGTGAGTTTTGACACGGGAGCCTTGAAGACCTCGGCCTCGACCGTCTCGGGGATGATGGACAGCGCCCATTCCTTTGTTGGGTGCAAGGGCGTTTAACCTCGAGAGTGTCGCCAACCTCCTTGACGTTGAACACCCCTCCATCATACTCTTGTTGAGGTTCTTTACGTGGAACTTGATGCGGAGGGCAGAAGCGTTGGTGAGGGTGTCTCACGATCTCACCCACCTACAGCCTTCCACCCTTCTTGTCGCCTTCCTCCTGCTCGATGTGCTTCAGCGAACCCTCCCTTGACTTTTGAAGCCAATGAGGCCATCCTCGCGGTGGGCATCTTGCTCCCGTCCGTGGCGTTCAGCTGGCTCCCACCTGGACTTCTACCTGCCCCAGGCGGTGTTATTAGTATCCCGATATGACATATCTGTTACCTGTTAGTTTGTTATACTGTATTTGACTCTCACGTTCACCACGCCAAAGCTCTTCGAGAAGGTGGTGGGAGTCCCGTCAAGAACAAGGAGAAAGTCCCCGTGCGGTGTGCATCTACGAGTCTGTGAGATAGCTTCCTCCAGCTCTTCGCACCTTTGACGTCCTTGACTAATACGCCCCCGAAATTGCGCATAGAGAACACAGGCGTTCACATTGACGACACTGCTCTGCGAGAAGCCGTCTAAGCTATCCTCCCGTGAGGAAGGACACTACGACATCCTCCACGTTGTTATCAAAGGGTCGTGTGCCATTTCTGTACACACCACCACTAACCACTACTTGCCCCTTGAGTAGCCCGTGGATATACTCCTCTATTGCTAATCCTCGTCTTACGCACTATTCAGCCACCATTGCACCATCTCCTCTGCTAAGAGTTCGCCCGAGGTCGTCACGTCAAAGCCTCTGTCAACCTGCGTTGCATAGGGAGCGCCAGCAACGAGGATAAGGCATGCGCGTTCTCTGCCAGCTCCTGCACCGCCTCACGACCTGCGGACTGCCCTGCGCTTGCTTTCTTCCGTTTCCCGTAAACCCGCCTGAATGCACCACCTTGCCATCGGTAGTCACCGCCCATCCTATGGAGGTTGAGAGAGCACCTCGACTTATCCGCATACTGCTTGCGTCGGATAGCTCCCTCATAGCAACTTCTTAGCGATGAAGCGCACATCATCGATGATCTCGGTGATAGCCTCCTTGCGCACCTCTGCGAGGAACTCCCGAAACTCCATCAGCCTAAGATGATCTGAGTGAAGTTGAGGATACGGCGTACTCCCAGCTCTGTATCGTGAACTCACCGATAAGACTTTCATCCTCTCGGTATAGCTTTTGCACGCTTTGCAGTCACCGATACGGGCTCAAGGTGTACCTCATAGGCATAGCGGGAATGCCCGCCATCCTTGTACGTCCCTCGCTTGTCATTGACCGAGGAGCGGAACATGCATGGACAAGCTCGCACTCGACAGCCTCAGAAAAACACGGTCTCCCTCGTCGTCGAAGCCACCTTTGCTCGGTCTCTATCGCTTGTATATATCCGTTCTCGTAAAATCAGGTAGAAAGCGCACTCTTGGAGGCTCGAGAGCATATCGGGGAAGCCTGAGGCGTCGGCACTCGGGCTGTGGTAGTATTTTAGCTATGTCGTCCTTGACGCTCGGGAGATAGACACCCCCAGCTCACTCACGGAGCTTGGCATCAGAAGGAACTCAGGTAGGCTCTCTACGAAGGCTCTGTGTACATCGCCCACGCCTCCCGCCCCAGAGAAGCAGGTATCGTCACCGGGGATAGACCCTGCCGACGAGTAGAGAGGACACATAGCCATCGGAGAGGCTTACCCCCATAGCTCGGTACTTTTCTTGGATATACCCGCGGGGTCATATCGTCTACGACTTAATAGCCTTGAGGTCTATGGAGAGGATATGCTTAGGCAGACGCACCTCGGGGATCCACGACAAGCGTACTCGATGAAGCGACCTTCGTCCGTACGCTGGTGGAGATCATGGTGGCTTCCAGCCAGAGCGGTGTACGTCTTGCTGGAACAGGTCTCCAAGCTCGTAGGGCTCATAGAAGCGCATCTTACCAATTTCACCATCGGGTCGGAGGACAATCTTGTCGTCAGGGCAGAGTCGGTAGGTCTTACCGCCAAGGTCTTCTACGATATTGCTAACGATGCGGATGGAAGGAAGACTCAGCTCGGTTAAAAATCGCATTAACCTTGTTGAGCGAGGTGATCCCGGTAGACGAGACCTCCGAGTTACCCAGAGATGATGGTATATCTATCCACCATGCCTTTGTTCCCCAGTACTTCTGCAGGTAGCTGAATTCATCTCTATCACACCGGAAGTCGATGTGGCTGTACTTTTCGCGGAGGTCTGCAAGGAACCCAAGAGGTTGTCCTTATCGCTCGCCTTGGCTTCGGCCTTGAGGATAGGGAGGTTCATATCGAGAATGGACACACCCTTTGGGTTGTCTTCAGTCACCTCTGCACTCCCGTTAAAACATAAGGTCAAACAGGATTTTCCCGCACGCTTGTACGGGGCAATAGAAGCATCACGGAAGTCGTTCATGTGTTTACCACCGCATCGTAGTCCAGCTTCCCAGCGTTCACCTGTTTGATGACATCACTGAGCTCTCCAGTCGGTCGTTGTCCATCTGGAAGCGGTCGGCAACGTCTCTGCCACCGAGTAGCTTTCACCCATAGGCGCACGCCCACGGAGCGCCTTGCCTGCGTTGCGGTCAATGACCGAACCCACGCGCACTGTCGTAGTCGCCCTGTATGGGACTACCTAAAGATTCGAGTAGGAGTGTACTGAAGCTCATGTAGTTGCCGAGAATGACCTTGTTGCGCCCGTAGCTCAGCGCACGGTCTGCCACTGCCTTGATAAAGCCAGCGTGACCGAGGATGCTATCAAATAGTTAGTTCCATATCTGCTCGCTCTTGGTTAGTTGGTTTGCTTAGACGAAGAGGAAGCGGGCGGTGAGCGCCTTCTTGTCATCCTCCGTGACTGGGATATAGAGCTTATCCGTATCTACCCTCAAAGGCACGACCGGAGGGCGGTGAGGGTAGCCCCTTCTTCCACCTTGACGGGTGCGTAGGTGAGGTAGTCGGCATTGCCTTGGCGGTATTCCCGTAGCTGCGGTAGCCTCGAAGAGGACAGCACCCTTGGTGAATGCCGACACGTCAGCCTTAGCCGTGATGGTATCGTACTCCTCGGCAGAGGTATCTACGTTGTCGATGGTGAGCGTTGCTGTTCCTGCTGGAGAGGAACATACCGCTCGCAAGATTAGCGTACTTGGACACCTTGACCTTCTTCCCGAACCAGCCCTCATGACACGCACACGCTTGAGCAGGGTAGCCTTGCGGGTGACCTTGTCGACAGAGATAGGCGCAAGGAGGGACTACGGAGCCAGCCGTGGACCCGTGACGTCGAGGTTGAAACCGAGAGGCGGTAGCTCGTCTCACGCGATACAGCTCGTGGACGGGCATGTACGCGTTTTCGTCATACTTGATTTTTGCCATGTTCTTTACTTTCTCGTTAAGGATTGCCCGTACCTTCATTCACCTGCTTTCACGATAGAGGCCATCACGTCAATGTTGGACGGCTCGCCTGCTTCGGCTTTCCTGCACCTCCGAAGCGATTATTGGCGCTCGTCGTCTTGAACTCGTGTAGCCCCTGCTCGATGTTAGCTACCAGCCTGCCTCTACGTTCGTATCTTCTCCGAAGGTGCGCGCGCCAGGGCTTTCAGATAGTGTAGAAGGACCTCGGAATATTCTTTTCTCCGAGGAGGGCGGTGATCTCGCCAGCTACCCTCGTGGGAGCGCTGACCGAGGATGAGTTCGATCTGCTTCTGCTGGGCTTCCAGCTGTTGCATCATCTGCTTCTCCCGCTCGGTGGGTTCGTTCGATTGTCGTTTGGCTTAGTCGGTGGGTTTGGGCTGGGTCTCCTTCTGAGGGGCCTTGAGCTCTTTGCGGAGGGCGGAAGCGCTCGTGCGCCCTTGTCCACGTCGGACTGATACGCCTTCAGGAAAGACTCCTGCACCTGCTACTGACTCTGCGATACGTTCTTCCTCGGTGATGGTTTTTGACAAGAAGTCGGCTACCCCATCAACGCCTTTTCACTCACCCCGAGATTGGAGTATTCTCATTTGAGCTGTTGTAAGATTTTAGTGATATCGTTAAGCTATCAGATATATGCAAATATAGATAGCCTGATATTGGGTTTAGTAGAAATAGAGATATGTTACTAATTTCCCTCTATCCCTGTGCTTTTAAGAAAAGCCCCGCAGAGAGGGTACTCCACGGGGCTATCGTTGTTAGGGTTGGCTGCTATTCCTTTCCCTCGGTCTTGGTGGGGGTGGTTTTGCCTCGCTGGGCTTGTCCTCCTCACCTGCCTTGCTTGTCTCTTCGGTGCTTGCCTCAATGGTGAAGGGACGAGGACAGGGTCAAGACGAAGCGACCTGCTTACCTCACCGCTGGCACTTCTGCAGGAGATAGCGTGCTTAAGGAAGCTATGCTGCGTGCGAGGTACTCACCGATAACCTCCTCATGCTTTCGGACGGCAATGTGCGCCCCCATGAACACATACTTGAAGGCGACACCTGAGAGTGCAGTCCCCAGCCTCTGGAGGTCTTTGGGGTTGATGCGTGGGGTCATCGTCATCGTGAAGCAGTCATCCACGAGGCGGGCAGCTCGCCCTCCGCTGCGCTGGTGGACTGATCCCACGTGAGGTAGCGCACATCCGCCCTCGTCCCCCGTCATCTGAATGGTCTGCGTCTTGCCCGATTTCTGTACGCCCGACACAGAGCCACTGGACCAGCACCTTGGGGGAAGAAGTTATCGTTGATGCAGTCTGCGTAGTTGCTCTCCAACTCCTCTATGCGCTTACGCTACTCTGTATGCGGTCACAGAGGGCGTGCTTCATCTCCATGTAGATAACGGGTATCTTGTCGAAGCCGTGGAGCTCCTGCGAGATGAGCGTCCAGCCCTTGCCCTTCACATTCTCGTAGGTGTAGACGTGGGTAGCGTCAATCTCCATCACAGCTTCTCCACCTCCTTGTCGTCTACCTTTGACCGAATAGAAGCGGTAGAAGGAGACGAGGTCGCCGTAGGTGTCCTTGATAGGCACGATCCTATCCCCCATTGAAGGGTGACCACAGCTCACAGCGGAGGCGTGTGTCTGCCCCACGTGCGTAGTCCTTATCCTCGTAGAACTCTGGGGGTCTTTGACTGCCCACCAATACTCGGCTACAATCGTCTCGGAGAGTACGGCACGCACGGCACGTTGGTTTATGAAGCGTATCTTTGTTCTTCGTCTCCGTCTCACGGATGAGGTCAAGCATATACTCCTGCTCCTTCGTCTTAGCTACGGCTTGCAGGTCGGGGGCAGCCCCACGGCAAAGGCGGTGTGTATCTCTACGATGAGTTGCTCCAGCGAGGATGAGATGCGGTTTACCTTCTTCGTTTCGTACACCGCCCCAGTGCGCCTCGCCGTTGACGTCCACCTCTTCGTCCTTGACCATCACCCTATCGTCGGGGCGGTGCGCCCCACTCATCACCTCGTGGCGGGAGTATTCCCATTGCTCTGAGCTGGGCTATGCGCTCCTCTCTGTACTTGGCTCGCACCTTAGGGATAGCGGAGAGCTTCGCCTCCAGCGTCTTGTCTGTCTGTTCCATATAGCTCAAAATATGTCTCGTAGCTTCGTCTCTGCGTGCCTGACCAGCCGAGGATGTTGCGTAGTATGTAGTAGCGGGTAGCGTCTATGAGGTGGTTGTTAGCGTCTCATCGGCTCGTTCGTGTACCGCCCGTCCTTATCCTTAGCCCAGCAGTAGTTGTCAAGCTCGTATTGCAGGTTCTTACTCCGTGCGGTGATGCAGATATCCATCTCCAGCATCTTGTTGATGCCAGCAATGACACTGCCTGCACCCTTGACCACGGGAGAGCACGCGCTTTCACCTGCCCCTCAGCTCATCTATGAGGCGGGGGTCGGCAGAGTCTGCCGTGATGTCAAAGCTGGAGTACTGCCGTGAGGGCTTTGATGATGTCACCGCTCCCCCATGTGGGTGCGTTGTAGCATATCTCGTCAAGGTAGAGCGTATTGCCACTACACACCGCAGAAGATACCAGCGGTTGGGTCGTTGGTATAGCTGAAGTCCAGCCCCAGCCCGCAACGCTGTACTGAAGTGGGGCATAGAGTCCACCACGAGTACCTCTTGAAGATAGCCCCCTCGTTCATCTCGACCACTTCCCGATGACGATACGTTGGTACTTCTCGGGGTTGTTCGCCTTGATGTCCCTCAATCTCGCCTCACGAACCCCGAGAGAGGTATTCTAAGTTGTCAAGGTAGGTCGTGTGGATGTGAGCACGTTGGGGTGCGTGCTTATCTGCACGGGCACCCCATCTATCACCTCTATGCGGTGCGTGTCCTTGATGTACTTCTGATAGATGAAGTGGGAGGTGCTGGCGGGGTTCATCACCACGATGACCATATTCTGCACCCCCTTAGTGCGGATGGAGAGCACCATCTTATCGTAGTGTCCTCTTCGCTTCGCCATTCCTCCGCCTCATCACACACGAACACCGACACGCCCTGAATACTCTTGAGCTTTGCGGTCTCGATTGCCCTGAAGAGGCGAGAATACCCATAAACATAAGCTCACTTCCCGTGTACTTACTGATGATGCGGTCTTTCGTCACCTTGAAGTACTCCTGCGTGCCATCTCGCTCTATCTTGTCCCTCTACCGGGGATGATAGACTTGCTCGCTGATACCAGCGTGTAGCGAGTGAAGAGTATCTTGCGCCCCTTCTCAAAGGTGAGGCGCTCGAGGAAGCGAGACACCTCAAAGCTCTTCCCCGAGCCCTCGCCCTGCCCGTGATAAGCACAATGAACTTATCCTTATTCTTGTAGAGCGGGTGGTAGACGGAGTGCATGTATTAGTCTCCCTCTCTACGGCCATAACTACTGGTATTATCTGCTATCCACTTAGAGATGGGCACGCCCACGCTCATCTCACCGCTGACGTTCACAGAAACCTCCTGCCTCGAAGCCCGCTTGCCTACCGAGCTTCTCAATCAGGAAGCGGAGCATATTGGGGTCGGGAGGGTGGTGTAGATCTTGTTCCCATTCTCGTCCGTCCCCGTCTGTCCCAGGGCAAGGAGGTAGGCGGTATCTAGCAGGTGTACAAACGCTTGTCCCACTGCTCAAGGAACACCTCGCCTATCTCGGGATGCTCCCTCTCCCATTTAAGCAGGCAATAGCGGGAGACACCGAGCATTTCGGCTACTCTTTGCCTTATTGCCCATAGTGGACTCTGCGAGCCTGCGGATGGTCCTCAATGGGCGGAACTTCGCTTCTGTCGCCCTGCACCCTCTGGGCGCGCGCGAGTGCCACCTTTGGCTTTGCTTCCTCCTCCTCCTTCGTTGCCTTCTAGCTCATATCCCTATCCTGCTATTAGTTCGTGTACTGCCTCGCCCTTGAGATACTTGTCCGAGGGGTTGATACCTTGATCGGGTAGGCGTGCTGGAGCATCTCCGATAAAGTAGAGCTTATTGGCGTAGCTCTGAAAGGAGAGGTCACGTAGGCTTCCGCCCTCGTAGTACTCGCCTTCCATCTTACCTGCCGTCTGCGCTCTTACCTCTTTGACGTGTTCCTTGCGTGCTTGTCGCTCTTCGTCTGTGAGTGGTGCAGATACACTCGTGAAGCCTTGTGATGAGGCTTGGTGGTAGTCTGCAGATGTCGAATGCTGATGTCTCAGCCATTAGGGATGCTGATGTCCGAGCTGTCGAGTCCTGCGAGGTCTACGTCTATCTCTGGGAGCATCTTTTGTGAGTAGGTCGCTATCGAACTCACCCTGTGCGGTGGTAGAGTTCATGAAGATGTTCTGCTCCCTTCTCCTCCTTTGTCCGTGAGGTGTAGCACCTCTACTCTGATGGGGTAGTCGTTCTCGCTTGTCTCGGGGTCGTAGCGTTGTATCTCGTCTAAGATGGAGAGCCTCTGATGCCCTGATACGAGGTTGCCCGTCTCTTCGTTCCACACGATGCCCCCTGCTGCTTCACCCGCTTTAGGGTTCGCCTTGAGACGCTTGCGTGCGTCCTCTGTGAGCTTACGGGGGTTGTAGCGCTGAAATGTATCTCTGAGCGCATCACCTCACGGGCTGGGGCTTACTTAATCGCCTTGGTCATACTCTGGGGTCGTAGTTAAGGTAGTCGAATAGTATCTTCTACTTCGGGGAAGCGTGCTATCACTCGCTCGAGGTCTTGCGGGTACTTATCTCGGCAGAATAGCAGGAACGGGATGTTCGATACGTCCGTGCCTTGGCTCTGCCTGTTGCCGTACTTGAGCGAGGGATGAGCCCTCTGTGCTTGATGTACGCCCCCTACGTCCTTGTTCTTGTAGAGCGAGAGGGGGTAGGCTTTGCGGGTGGCCTCGTTGATCATCTCCTGCTCATAGGTGCGTAGCATAATGCGTCTGTTGAGGCTGTCCGTCTGCTTGAAGCCGTAGATAGCCCAATCTATGCCCGTCATAGCTCGCATCGTCCTCGGTGATATCGCTTTAGCGTCTTGATGCGTTGCTTGGGGTCTTGCTCTGCAGCCGAACGCCCCGTCCTTGACGTATTGGGTGAGTGCGTAGTGTGGGACTGAGATAAAGCGAGCTTTTGGGGTACTTCTGCTTCGCCCAAATGATGTACTTGTTCTATATGCTCTAAGCCCTCGACCATGTACATGTAGACGCACACGATCTCTTTGAAGTAGGGGTAGCATAACGAGCAAGGCGATACTATCCTTACCCGTTGCCGAGTGGAATAGTATCACCTTGTCCGACTTGACGCTATCTGTCGTATGCACTCACTAGCTAGGCGCATGATTAGTACGCTGATGCTCTGAGCGCCCTAACGGCACGTGCGTTGGCTCTTCGGTGCGTGCGTCGAGCTTCGCCTGCTGACCACCCCCTGGGCGGTTCTTCACGGCTCGGTTCTCAGCCGCCACGCCCGAGCGCACGTTGTTGTAACGTCGGATGTTATCGCCTTTTGCCATAATGTAAGATAGTTAAGTTGGTTATCCATACCCACGCACCCATCGTGACTGCGTGGTGCGGTTAGTGCCTTAGAAGTTCTCGACGACGCACACCTTGCCAAGCTCTATGCCCAGCCACCATCGTCCTCAGTGAAGCCCTCTCTCTGCCTCTGCATATACTCGCTTGCCTCTCTCAGTGAGTGGGGTCTTCTGCTCTGCTTCTTTCGTGCCTGCCCCGTTGAACTCTACCAGCGCACGGGGCGAGGTAGCCGAGTAGCCCGCCTGAAAGAGGACATGCGTAAGGGCTTCTACACCCACTACAGCGTCACCCTCTACCTTGAAGAACTTCTTGATGTAGTGGTCTGAGAGGTCACGGAACTCTACCGTCTTGTCGCCCGAGACGATGCGCTCGAGTGGCTCACGTGCGATGGGAGGTAGACGACGCCTTAGCGTCGATGCCGTTTTCAGCCATATAGGCTTTCGCATGAGATCTGAATAGTTCATACTCTTAATCTTGTGTATGTAAAGTTAGTTAATGAGAAATTGGTTTTATGCCCTAAAAGCTCAATATGTTACTATTTTCTTTGAATGACGAAGGAGCGGTGTTACCCGCCCCTCGTGTTGTTAGTTTTCGCCCTCGAACCTTCGGGGTGAAGCTTGCGATAGTTCTCTCACCGACTTGTCGTAGATGCGCCTCAAACTCACCACGCTCGCCATCGTTCATCTTGCGGTCGAGCCACTCGTCTCTCGAGAGCACGAAGCACATCGTTGTACTTCACGTTGTCTTCTATCTCTTCACCGTCCTCGTCGACTTCGTCCTTCATGAGGTCGTCGACATATACGTCCATCTCGATATCGGCTACATCATCAGCCCAAAAAGTATCGGGTTCTGACCTTTATCCAGCCGAAATCACCGCCCTCGTTTCTCGTGTCAATCTCGATAGAGCTGTTTGCCATGAGAAGGTCACCTGTTTCGGCTTGCTTCTCGCAGCGCTTGATAGGCCCTCGTTGTAGCTGAATTCTAACAGCGTGCGGGCTAGGCCTCTGGCGTCATCTTCGCCACCCACGAAATCTACAAGGTCGGCAACCCTGGAGTGAGTAGGTGTCTGCATACTTTCTGATGGGGTTAGTGCATACCGCCTTGGCGGTAGCTGAGCTTTAGTGTCCATTGTCTTTGTCTTGTTTACGTTATGTGTCTCGTGGCTCTCGCCCTTTGACACTACAAAGGTAAGACAAGTTTTTCACCGCCAAATTTTTCAGTGAAATAATTTTCACCTCTTATATATACGTTTGTTTATACTCGTTTGGTTGTTGTTCGTGGAGTGTGCTTTGCGCCTTGTTTTCCTCTTTGTGCTATTTAAGTGAAACGCCACTCAAGGCGGTGCGTCACCCACGTTCAGTGCAGCTAAGAATACCCGCCACCGCCTTCTTATCCTCGGGGCAGGTATTGTAGCGCACGATGAGCGCAGGGATAGAGCGTGAGAGCTGGCTGCGGTTCATTTGTAACCTCGGGATAGAGCTTTTGGCAAAGTGGCGGGGCAGTCGCCTCGCTTCCTCAATGCACTCGGGTGCGTGTGGCAGGATTACCCCGTGATGACGAGGTCACGGGCGAGGTACTTGTTCATGTAGTCGGGGAGGGTGGAGTACGCCCCTTGACCGCTTCCGACAATGTGGGCTTCGGTGGTATTCATCTGTTCGTCTGTTGAGCTGTTCTGATGGTCTGTTTGATTAGGTCGAGTGTAGCCCCGTGGTGAGGGTCTCGGGCGTGACACGGAGGACACGCCAGCCCAGGGCGGTGGCGGTGTTGTACTCTCCATATCCCTCGAGGAAGCCCTTAGGTCGGGTGTGCCGTCCCTGTGTCCACACGCCACCCTCTACCTCGATGGCTATCTTGTGTTCGGGAATGGCGTAGTCGAAGCGCCACCCTCACGGGGTGAAACCGAAGCTCACGGACGCACTCTTCTTTGAGGCAGCTTCGGCAAAGGAAGACGAACAGGTCGTACGGGTCGGGCTTCGGCCTTCCGCTTCTGAGGTGGTAGCTTTTCGCATAGGCTGTGTAGTTGGTTGTTAGTTACTCTTTTGGGGTGGTGTGTCGAGCTTTGAGATATACAATCTTGACATCCCATTGCTCGCCCTCTAATCTTCGGCTTTGTCGTCGTCCAGGCGTTCTCCGCCCTCGTTCTCCCCTGGAAGCCTCAAGCTTGCTCTGGCTGTACTCCTTAGATAAGGCATTGATAGCCTTAACTGCTTCATCCCACTTTCGCCTGTATACATAGACGATAATATCGGATACCCACTTAGAAAGCCCGTTGGAGGTAACGAAGCCTTCCGGAGATAAATACAGCCTGTAATATCGTCATTGATAGGCGGGTGAACTCTTCTCCATCTCCATTGCCATACGGCAGTAGTGCTTTTGTCCTTCTCGAGGTCACGCACTCCGTCTTTGAGCTTGTGCCTGCTCACATACTTGACTACGTTTCCTTGGAAGAAGTCAAGATCAAGCATAGAGATAAGCTTTTATTGGCTGAAAAGGCATATCCTTATAGTGACTGCCTCCGATTTGTTCGCTGAATGCGGCATTTGTTCGCTTCCATCTGTTCAGTATTTGCGTTTTCGTTAACCTATTCTTGTTGATAGTTACAAAGGGGCGTTTCGTTAACCTATTCCGCCCCTTTTACTCCTTGAATTTTACTCCTGAGTTCGTGGTGCTACTCCTTGAGGTTACTCCCTGACTCCGAGCATTCGGCAGGCCACTATAGATAGTCGGCATTCCTCGGCTTTTCCTTTGAGTACCTCGGAGTGGGATGATATAGCCTGTGGATCTGGCAAGTCTCGTAGCTCCCAAACTCCCACCTCCCGTGTGCGCTAACGTCGACGCTACAGGAGCTATTCGCCTTGTTTACGTCTATCTGGAAGTCGATGCGGAGTGCGTCGTACGCATCTTCGTCTCCATCTTCACCATCTACCAGCGTCACTCTTGAGCGCAAGCTGTAAACAGACCTGCCCGCATCTTTCCTCCCACTCCAGCGGGTTCTTCGCCAGCTGGGCTTTTCTACTTCGCGTGTCATGTAGTTCGTTGTTGATTAGCGTCAGCAGATCTTCTTGGCATTTCGCCTTAGCCTCTTCGTCAGTGTTTATGTATCCAGCAACCTCAATACCATTGTTAAAAACTCAACATCATCGAGATCTGTATTTGTGTCCACTTTATGTCGCGAAGACATCTATAACAGCCTCATATCCGAAGTCGATATATAGTAGATGATATACGCTGCCTTCTTTTCCATTTCCGATTGGTGCTGATGCTGATTGATTGGTGATACTGTTCCTACGTTAGCGGGTGTCGTTTTCGCGTCATAGTTCGTTGTGTGCAGAGTGCGCCCTGCACTGATCTCCCCAAGGAGGTGTATAGCAGGGAGGCTTGACCTGCAGGGCGCACTCGTGGTTAGTTACTTAGAGATTAGCACGAAGTCAAACGGAGAGCAGTACTCAGCACTCAGGATAACCCCTTGTTTTGCTCGTGGGTGTACTCTTCTACCCACTTCCCTGCCTGTCCATAGGTTTCGAACTCACCGCAGATAGCGTCGGTAAGCCTATTCTTTACGATGTACCATCATCTTTTCGTTTTGGGGGTTAGTTCTGTCCGTTGCGTTCGTCCCTGAGCTTGTCGATGGCTTCTTCCGCCTCCTTCCATTCGCCACCGAAGATGTAGGTAATGACGCCTGTTCGGTGTCGCTGAGAGGCACTTCCTTCGCTATCTCACGTAGCTCCCTGAGTAGCTCGGTGTAGTCCTTCTGATCGGGACTGTGCCATGAATTTAGCTTCACGGCAAGCCCGCCATACCGCCCCAGCATTCCCCGACTTCTGTATTGTGCATAGTCCACTCATTCTCTTAATGGCATTGCCTCGGAAGAAGTCGATACGATAGGTGACAAGCAGGTTGTCGCACCACGCTCTCAGTCTTTCTTTTTGCTCTTGGGGTCATAGCTGTACATTCTTAGTTAGTAGCTCTTCGGTGATCTCGAGAGCGGTAGGCTCAGCGTCTCGGTGCTTTGCCACCGGAAGCGGGGTGACCTTGTCCCCAGTCCAGCCCGTTAGCTCTCGGTAGACGGTAGTAGCCTTTTCTGAGGAAGGGCAGGATAAGGGCGTGCGCCTCCCCGTGGGTGAGGGGACTCCACTGTCGTTATCTTCGATCAACCACGGTGCAGTAGGCATGCCCATCAAGTCTCTTGAGTATCTCTGTGCGCATACGCTCTACATAGTCAGTACGCACGCCCCAACCCTTGTCGTTCCCGGCATCTCGGTGGGTGTCATGCCCTCCGCTTCGGGTGCGGTGGTTGCTTTTGCCTCCGCCCCTGCGCTCGCCCAAAAGCGTGAGCGTAGCTGCGAGCGCCCACACAAACAGCCCACCGCAAGCGATGATGAGCAGGTCGATGATGTTGTCCGTTGTCATAGTCATTTCTATATCGGTTGTTATAATTGCTTGCTGTAAAGTCCACCGCCCAGATTGACGTGAGCCCCTAAGCCCCATTACTCACTATACACGCTGTCAAGGATCTGGAACACCCTGCCACCTGGACTTAGATAAGCTTCAACAAGCTCATCCCATCGGTCAATGATTGGCTTGTAGTAGAATCGCTTCAACGACCTTTTGAAGCTCCTCTTCGTGACCTCTCCATACTGCACCAGGTCGTAGCATCTTGAAAAGTCATCCCAATCATGCGGCACGTCAAAGCCACCGTTATAATCATTCACGCCGCGTGCAACGCCCATCAATGCGACCCACATAGTTCTTGTGACGATACGCCAACGTGGCGCGTGCCTATCCACTCCAGCATCTTAGTCTTGTTCATGCTTGTTTTATGTGCTTTGAGCTATATCTGTTAGTATCTCTTGCCGTGCTTCTTGAGGTCTTCGAGTGTCATAGCTCTATAGGATTATGCGTCGTGGATCTTAGTGTAGGGCGGAGATAACGATCTCGCCTTCGCCTTCGTATGGTGGTAGGATTCTCCTGATCTCTGCTGCCGATTTGCCGTAGAGGATTTGCTCTTGCCGTGATCTAACTCTTTCCGCTCATGTACGAGGTATGCTTTTATATCGTCGCCACACGATAGGATTTTTCTTCATTGAGGTAGTCAACCTCGAAGTAGTCAGCTTTATGGTAGACGTCCAAGAACCTCATCTGGTCTCTGTATACGCAGGCTTTTCTTGTGGCTTCTTCCTCGTTATCTGCATATACTAAGGTCACGTGCACTGGTAGTCCCACATACTCGTGTGCAACCCTATTGTACAGCGGTACTATGTATATCTTCATATCTGTTAGTATTTCTACCGTGCAGGGCAGGCGTGTTTCGTTATACTTGAGCTTTAGTTCGATGTGCGCCATCAGGTCGATGCCGAGGTGCTCGCAGAGCCGTTCGAGGGACTTGATGGAGTAGAGGATGCCATTTGTGTGTAGCAATTAGCGTCAGCATCACACAGCGTTGCGACTATCGGAATTAACGCATCAGTGAGCATGGAGGAATACCATCCTCGCCATATACACTATCAAAGCAGCTTACCTGCTAAGCTTGAAGCTCCCCTGCCATCAAGCAAGCACCCCAGCAGATCAAGAAGGCGTATTACTCGCGTCGGCGATCTCATCTTCCACGGAGTCCCCTTTGACAAGTCGGAGGAACTCTTGAGCGTAGATAGCACCTCTATGCGCTGGAGCGTGTCTATCGTGTCGGGATCAAGCTTCGCCCATTTGCCGATGCGGTCGGCTTCGATAGCCCTCGTGAAGTTTCTCCCGAAAGCGAGCATCAGATAATGCCCGACGGAGTGTGGCTCATCCCAAAAGCCTTTAGCCACTGCCCGCTGGTGGCAGTCCTGGCGTAGCGGTTGAGCGTGTCTGCGTTGTAAAGTCTGTATTCCATATTCGTTGCTATTTTGTGATGTGTGATAAGATGTGTTGATAACCTCCACCGTCCACCCGTTGCCGAGCATCTTGTAGGCTTGCGGTGTCGCCTGCATCCCCCACTCTGTACCAGTCGGGGATGGTTTGCAGTCGGGCGCATTCGGTGGGAGTGAGGCGGCGGAGCATACAGCCCATTTTAGACACGGGCTGTCCGCTGCCGTCGTTTCTCGATCTTGCGGGGATGCACGGGCTTTGCCTCCCGCTGTCGAGCGGAAGCCCTGCCCATCCTTGTGCGTGCGCCAAGCACCAGGGACAACGCTTTTATCCCATTTGCTCGAGCTCCTTTGTACAAGCACGATAGAAGGGCGTTCGCTTTGTCGCTTGGGGGTTCGGAGGTTCTTCCCTAAGCCAAGGATCTCGAATATAAAGCAATGTCCATGTCGGAGTGGTTGCCACCGCTATGTCCTCCAGCTGTTAGGCAAGAAGTTTCCTTGTCTTGTTGAGCCTTTAACTTTAGCTTTGTCGAGCTTGACTACGTCTGAGGTCTTCCTTCCTGCGTAGGGGCTATGCTTTTCAATAGCCTCCTCGTCGAGAGAGAGATTGCGCATACAGGTATTTTCGTCCACTTCATCGTCGAGGATGTCTCCGATGTAGATGCCTCGGTCGGCAGGCTGGGAATGTCCGTGAGCAACTCGCACCATATCCCCTCGCTCTTCGTCTGTATGTTGCTCCAACATAGGCGCAATTCTATTCTGGAGCGGAGACAAGGGCGGAGTTAATCACAACGGGTCTAATGCCGAGGCTTTCGTTTATCCTCACCTCGTCTGCTGGGCGCATTCGCACATTTTCGGGGAGGTACTTTACGTTGGGGTTGAGCTTTTGCACGTGGTGCAGGATGTCAAGGAACACCCAACACAGCCTGCTTCGTGGGTCATCGTGACCAAGCATTTTTACCAGCGAGTGAGAAGCCTTGGCAGGGCGAGCCAGCGAGATAGGAGGTCTCATCTCCTCCCACTCAATGTCCCACTCTCGCCACTTCTCCACGTCTCCGAGCTGGATAGTATCGGGGAAGTTCAGCCGCGTCTGCTTGATAGCGTGTTTGTCTCATCTCGCTGGCATAGTACCGCCTCGATAGAACTCCAAGCTCGCAGTGCTATTTGCCCGCAACTCATACCATCAAAGAGTGATAGTACCTTCATCTTTCGCTTCTGTCTTTGCTCATCACGGGCTTCGTGCGCAAGGGGCGTGGCACACGCTCAATCTCTACGGGCTTAGCTGCTGGTGTGCTTGGTACTCGCCCTGGTCAGCACCCTTCTCTGCGAGCTTGAGCGTGAAGTCATTGACCTTGCCCAGCATCCTCAAGGAGCTTTGTGTTGCTGTTCGCTCACGAACGAGAAGTAGTGTTCTACCTCGCCCTGCATCTTGGAGATGTCTCGGGCTTCTGCTTTCTGGTAGCGTCCATACGCTCAAGAAGGCGCAGGCGTGAGTGGAGCGTCCATAGGAGGTATGCCATCACCACGCAGGACAAGGCGAAGATGGCTGTAGCTATAAGTGTGGCGTTCATCGTTAGAATGGCAGGTCACTGCTCTCTTGTGGGGGTGTTGGTGTGGCTGATGTGGCTTTGCTGTGCCGTTGGGGTGGCTGAGGTGTAGCCGTAGGCTAGGGGCACAGTGCCAGCGTAGACGATGTTCCAAGCCTTAATCTCGGGGAACCACTTACCCTCCCATTCTCGCCTGTCAAGGTCAAGCGAGGCGGTCACCTCTGCCCGACTTGCAGGGGGAATTTATCTCACGCCTCACCGAAGAGCTTAATGGGTATCTTCTTGGGGTACCGCCCGCCCGTTTCAAGGATTTACGAATACAAGGGACTTCCAAGGCTTGCCTGCTTTGACGTGCCTTGCTGGAGGGGGAGGATTTGGAGCACTCGCCCCGTTACGTTCAGTTCATTCATATCTATATGTGTTAAAGTGTGTCTATTCTTTTGCTCTTGAGAGGTAGCCCCTGCGGACAAGCTCATCAATGGATAGGTCAAGGAGGCAGTCGGAGGAGTCTAAGCCCGTCTTGTACCGCCCTCTCTTCACTAAATCCTCACCGCCTATCACTCGTCGGTACTTAGCTCGTATGGACTCTACGGGGAATTGGCACCCCTGACCTCTTTATACTTTTGGATGCAGTCCGTTATCGGCATCTTCGGGTTGTCCGTGACTATCTTGTGGACGCCCTCCAGCACCGACATAGGATGATGCCAAAACCAGCGGCTTACCACCTCGGAACTCTTTGTATCGTGGGTGCTTCGTGACGAAGTCGCAGATATAGTGGGCGTGTATCTTTTGAACTTGTCCACGGCCATCCTCGCAGCGTGGAGAGGCCTCATTCCTCTATAACCTGTCTAAGGCGAACCCACAACCTCATCTCGGCTGTACATTTTACCTCATCTCCATCAGTAAAAGCTCTTGTTTTGTGCGTTGATAAGGTCTGCGGTGTAGTAGGCTACTCGCCCGCCTCAGCTCCCTGCGAGCCCTCAAGGTAGCCAAGCTTGCACCACCGCTCACGTTGGCACGCCCGAACATTGCGGTATGCTCTGCTCTGCGTCATCGTGGGCTTGGCGAAGGTGTCGGGCCACCGCCCAGCCATAACGCCTCGCGAGGCTTCGCTGGAGGGGTTTGCTGGAGGCTATCGCCCTGCTGGGCTGTCATCTTGTGCAGGTGTCCGCTTCATTTCGTCATCTTGTGAGCAAGGTTGGTGAAGCATTCTATCCGATGCGCTGGCGGAGTAGTTGCCCGCCTCTTTCATAGATAGGTGCTGGGCGTAGCTCTTCCTCCATCGCTCGCCGTCTGTCGTTCCAATAGGTACGCAACCACTCCATCATCGTGGCGGGTGAGAACGAGCCGTACACCTTGCCGAAGAGTGACGCCCGAGCCTTCTCTGCGAAGATGCGCAGGTCGTCTATGTACATGTGGGGGTAGGTGTTGATAATCTGCTTCACGAGCTGGGGAGCGAGACGCACACTGCTATCATTCCGCACCGAACCACCGCCAAAGGTCTACGACTACCAGCGTCACCTCTGCCTCCATCAGCCTCTCGCCTCTGGGCTCCTCTGAGTTGGCAGAGAGAGTGTACCAGCCCTCATCCATCGCTCGGGAGAGCTGGGGTAGCGTCAGGGCTGGCTCATCGCTGGCGGACAGACATAGCCCCAGCTCGGAGTACCTCAAGAGCATTGCCTGCTTGTTGTCGTTCCTCTGCTCGGGTAAGAGTGCGTTGTCGGGATATGTGGGATATGAGTTCATTGTACTTGCTGTTTAGTATGGAGGGGATAGGTGGATAGCACCCACGGGTCGTCTATCTTGGAGAGGAATATCGGGGAGTGCTGACGCTATATGCCTGTCGTCGAGGGTTGTCCTCGGCTTTCACTGACGCCCTTAGCTTCGCCGAAGTCCTTTAGGCTCTTCATCTCCTTTGCGCACCACATGAAGTCCATATTTGTCCTGTTTTTGAAGAAGCTCTCAAATATCGGCTTGAGGAGAGCTGAGGGTGGGGCGCATGGTCCCATCAGCGTCCCATTGGGTGTCCCATCGGGTGTCCCACGCTTTGCGAGTTTGCCCTTGGTGGAGCGGGCCTCAGTGTCCCATCAGCTGTCCCATTGGGTGTCCCATCGGGTGTCCCATCAAGAGCAAAATGCGGTGTACTTGTGTCTTTTGATAGCCCTACTCTTTTGCCACCTCGGGTACTCATCTCGGGTAGTGGAGCTTGTAAGCTCGACGAGTGTCTCCTTCGGGTCTTTGTCAAGTGGGCGACTTCGTCCTTGGTGAGCTTCATAGGTGGGGAGTGTGAAGTACTGACTGCTTATAGTCCTGCTGAAGCGTATCTGCCCTGAATTCACGAGAGCGACCAGCGCTGGTCTAACCTCTCGGAAGGCAAGCCTACCACCTTGGGATCATCTCCTCTTTGCGGACGATGAGGGGTATTCTCGCCCGCTGGAGTTCGTCAGCCTCGCACGTATCGCCTCCAGCACCTTCTGCTCCAAGGACTGCCTCAAGACCGCGTCTGTCACAGTAGTAGCGTGAGCGGTTGTACGCACGAATTGGTATTTTTGCCCATTGCCCGACCCTTTGAGAAGGGTGGGCATTGAGACTCCGAGAAGCTTATGCTCTCTCGCCCCGTGAGCCAATTGCTGGGGTGCGTGTTGTGTAGCTTCTGCGAGAGCCTCCTCGGCTCTGTTCATAGCGTGAGCTGGTGTACTCTGCGCTCATCCGTGGTTAGGGTCTGCAATATTCATTCGTTCATTTAGTCTGCTGGATAAGTACATATCTGTTAGGGGTCTCACCGTTGGAGCGTGCATCTGCCAGCCAGACCTCAGGTGGTCGGGGGAGGTGTCTCACCATCCTAAGTCCTCTACCTTGCCGAAGAGGCGCGCACGAGCCACAGAGGTCTCACCACCCACGAAGCCTTTGCTGGCGTGGGGACGCATCGCTCTTGCCGACGATCTGGCTGCCACCATAGGGAGAGGGAGCGGGTAGGGCGGGCTGACCACAATCGTGTCAAGCTCGGGGTAATCAAAGCCCGTGCAGAGCGTGCCCACGCTGGCTACCACCCTTGGAGCCTGCCCGGCCTTGAAGTCCGGCGCGAATGCGCCCACGCTCTTTCTTCGTCCTCGCCTGTCACGCGCAGAGATGTCGGGGAAGTGCTGGACAAGCCTCTGCCTCCTCGATGAACTGCGTGAGAACGGAGGATGCTCTCTGCGTGGCACCCATGCTGTATAGGAGTCTCTACCACGTTGGCAAGCTTCAAGCCCGAAAAGCCCGAGCGCTCATATTCAATCCTCGTATGCTCTTGTCGGTGTAGCCCCTGCCCTGTGCCATTGACCTTGGAGGCGTCTTACCCTGTATCGTGTCTGGCTAGCGTAGTAGTTTCAGTCTCGCGAGGTAGCCAGCGTGGAGAAGCCCGCCTACCCTCTGTGGAGTGGAGTATCGGTGGAAGAAGCGCGGCAGGCGGGTGAGGAAACGTAAGCATAGAGCCAGCTGCCTTCGTCCGTCCGAGGTGCTGGTAAAGGCGGTAGGGGTGGCGGTCAGCCCGACGCACCGCACGCCTCCGAGAGCCTTTAAAGAACTGTGCACGTACATGCTGTCGCTTACTGACAAGGTGCGCCTCGTCCAGCTCATCACGTATTGCAGTGCTTGAAGGCTTCTCGCTTTATGTACACACTGCCTATCGACGAAGGTGGCTTTGCTGATGCGCCTCTTGCCAAGGAAGCTGGCAGAGTAGATGGACAGAAGATATGCCCGTAGGATACCAGCTTCTGGAGTTCTGCTCGAGGATCTTTCTTTTGAGGGTTGGAGGATGAGGACGTGGTCGTCTAAGCGGGTTGACGATGTCAGCAATCACTAAGCTCTTGCCCGACCCCGTCGGCAGGACGATAAGCCCTGCGCCCTGGTCACCGCCTTGTTCTCGAGGTAGCGGACGGCAGAGTCGGAGGCTTGTTGCTGAGGGGCGGAGTGAGTATTGCATTGTCTATATCCAGCGTTTGTTCCTTCTACCCTCTCTCCATCGCCCCGATAGGCGTCCTCATCGGGTGAGGTAGGTAGATACCCGCCTCCATAGAAGCCCAGTCACGAAAGCGGTCTATCGCTGCGTCATCTCTTTGTGTTGAGGTCTGAGCTGGAGCGAAGAGTGTAGTACCGTCCGACGACCATCCTTCTCTTGGAGGAAGATGTCGGGGGTTGACGTGGCGTTTGAACACCTCTTGCTTGATAGTCTCCATTCGCTCGCCATATTGAAGGGCGGAAGTAGGAGAGCAGGAGTGCAGGTAGTTGTTCTGCTTGAGGGTGCTTGCCTCTCTTCTCGGTCAGCTCTACAAGGAAGCCCTGCTGTAGGAGGAAGTCGCACCGCTCTTTTTGAACTGCCTTCGCCCAAGCTCTTCGCTGAGGTTGAAGATCATTCGCTTGCGAAGATTTTAGGGTTGGTGATTAGGTGGTTCGCCTCGATGAAGTCGATAAGCTCTACTACCTTGTCCTCGAGGATCTGTATATCTCGCTCGGGGGTGAATAGGTACTCTTCGCTGTATGTCGCTTTGAGCTTCACTACCACCTCGGAGGGCTCGGGGTTTTGCTTCGTGATATTCGTGCTTATCTCGGCTACGTCGTAGCTAAAGAGGTCTACGCCCGTGTGCACCCATTTCTCGGAGGCAGTAGGTAGACAGATGCTGGGCGTTGCCCTTGAACTTGCTCACCTCGTACGACCCCGTGGTCTTAATGTCGTGGACGCTCAGGGGCATCAGCTCGTCGAGGAAGCCGAGAGCCCACACAGCCCCTCGCCTTGTCGGTAGCACGCCCTCGACGAACATCTGAGGGATAGCCCCTTGTAGTTGTTTCTGCAAAGAGCCTCACAGCGTCCAGGGGGTAGATGAACGTGCGCCCGTTGTAGCTTGTGAGGGAGACCACGCTACCCGCCTGTCGCAGAGCTTCTCTACTGCCACCTTCTCCGGACTTTCGCCTCGAGGATGAGGCAGTCTACCAGCTCGTTGAACGCTGTGCCGACGTCTGCCTTGATGAGGTCGTGGCGTACTCGGTTGATCTTGTCGATGAGGTCTTGGAACGCCTGTGCCTCATACTCTTCAAGCGTGAGTGCGGGCTCTCAGCCCCACCCCAATACTTATTGTAGATTACCTCGGACTGGGAGTAGTTCGTGTAAGCGTCAATAAGTGAGGGGTGTAGCTGATAGCGCACCACTGAGCTACTGTTTCTGCTGGCTCATATCGCTTAGCCTCTTTGTTGTACACACAAGCCCTAAGCTCTTTGCCTTCTCGTTGATGAGGAGCTTTTGCCTTATTTCTGCTTGAGCCGATATGCTCAAAGCTATCAATGCGATCCACGAAGTCGTTAACGCTTGCTTCGCTGTGACAAGGTCAATCGCCTCTCTAACCTCGTCCATCACCCTGCTTGTACCTTTGCTACCTCTCGGCTCTTTACCTCGATCATAGCCTTGTAAGGCTCGATGATTTGCGCTTGCACGAAGTTGTTGGGAGCGGTCACCTGCCCCGTTGCTCGGTCAATGATCTCGGGGATGAATACGAGGGCAGCCCAGGTGTTCTGTACCATCGTTGCGAGTGTGGGGGTCAAAGTGATCTTCCTTCACTATGCCGTTTTTTCTGGTCTCCATGTACCCCAGCAGGTCAAGCTTCCGCCACAAGGGCGTTGTAGGTCTTCTCACGGATAGCGGGATAAGACGTTCGTCTCGCCCTTTTCGCACGTCTCGGTGGTGCAACTATCATCACGCTGCTTGTTGAGCTGAGAGTCGTCTGACGAAGCCCTGCACCTCAAGGTTGATAGCGCCCCCAATCGTTGATTTTGGGCTGGCGAAGTCCGCAGACGTGGGTGATGGCGAAAGTCCATCGTCTTGCCAGCCGTATCTACCACGATGCTGTCAAACCCGCTAAGGTCCTCTTGAGCACCGTGCATTGACTCCCAGCCCACGAGCTGACTCTGCACCGTGCCTACGTCCTTGACGTGCGCTTATGGTATTCACACGCTTTACCCCGCCACTCAGAGTCAAGAAGCAGCGTGCGGACAGTGCGAGCGTGGTCTTACCCATACCGCTCTGCCCGTAGATCATCATCTTCACACAGCTGGGAGCTCTCCAGCCTCGAAGTATCGCTTAACAAGGCTCATATCTGTATATATACAGTCGTTGCAGATGTCGGTAGTAGTCTGCCCTCGTCCGCCTTGACGGCTGGGCTGGATAAGAGAGGCTATATATGCCTGCAAGAGGTCATATACATAGCGCTTAACCCTCGTCAAGCTGCGGCGAACTCTACGCCCATAGCCATGCCGTTGATGCGAGCCATGAAGCAGGCCTCGCCTCTACTCTGCACACCACTGCACGCATACAGAGAGCAGTGTGCCACTGATAGCCTCCCTGGCCACTCTTCACTGCTGTACTTATCAAGGGTAGGTGTGGTAGGTCTACCCACGCTATGGGGCTGACCTTGAAGAATGTCTGTAACATAGTAGCTGAAAATTAGTGGTGGAAACAAGTTCATTTTGTAGCGTGACCGACCCTCACGGCTAATCACGCAGTGCAATCTGCTTTCCTTGACCCCGCGGGTGGATACTTGCAGAAGGCAACAGAAAAGCCAAAGTTCTACAGGGATGAGACACCAGAGGGTACGCCTGCTCGTAATTGCTGCTGGCGTGAGGCCAAATTTTTCGGGTGGTTTGTCCTCACGGATTTACCATAATCATCCCAAACAATAAACACTATGAGCAAAAACCATCTTACAATGGTAGGGGCTAATAGTCCCCTCGTCCGTTATACCCATCATCTCGTTGATGATACTTGGCATTACCACCGAAAAGGATCTGCAGACCACGATGCGCTCAAAGTCGTTAAAGTGCAGACTGCAAGCGAAGAGGACGAAGGAGGATACGAGGAATAGCGACACCTTTGAGTATCGCCTTATCTGATAGGGGCGCCCTAAGTGTTGGGGGATTATCTGTAAGCGCATTTAGCCATTACCAGTATCGGCTACGCCGTCGTCACTGGGGTTGCACTCGTCGTAGTAGCGTTGCGCCCACCTGAATGTCTTGCTAACGTCCGCCTCGTCAAAAGTGGGGAAGTCCTTGACCTTGCTGTTGTTTGTCTTGTACTCTTGTAGCTGGCGGTGGTCAGCTCTGGCCCATCTTGCTCAACAGCACGGCGCTCTGATGCCGTTTACCGTGGGTCGTCGTCTGATCTTGATGACCGGCCTCTACGTATTCACTCGCACTCAAAGAAGGCGTGCCATCTCGTCTATCAAGCCCTCCTGAATGTAGCTCCCTCGTCCACCCCGTCGGTGGACGCCCATCGTCAATGTACATAGCTGTATCTGTTTAGTGGGTAGCCCGTCGCCTTGTGGGGGCTGGGGCCACCCAGCATAGTGGTTACTTTGCCGTGTCCACGAGCCTTCTTCGCCGCTCACTCTCTGCCAAGGCACTTTCTAAGTTCGCTTTGCGCCTCGCACGCTCTGCTGGATAGGCGCAGGTCGTGGCAAGCCTCTATTACCGTCGGGGTCTTCAGCGCATTCTTCAACCGACGAAGGACTGCCTCTCTATATTTATCGCCATCTGCAAGTTGTCATCGGACACCCACCTTACCATCCATTCGGTGCGTACTCTCGGGTCTACTAAAGCGTGACGCTTTAGTAAAGCTCTTCTTATCATTGTGCTTCATCGCCGTATCTTTGTCGGGTTAGTGGATGAGGTTTGGTAACCTTGAAGCAGCGCCACCTTTGACGCTCTGTATCAAAAGTAGGTCTGAAGGGTGGGCAGCCCTTTGCGCCCGCTGTCCTTCGTAAAGTCCGGGGACAAGCTCGCTTTTAGCGTGCCGTAGGCTTCATGCGAATTGACCCGTCTACCTTTTGGTAGTGTAGAACCTTTACGATACCCTCTTCTGCATCTTTGCGTGGCAACTGATATTTGCGCTCACGCTGTCTTGAGGGCTTCGCTGAGGGTAAACCGTATCTCTTGACGAACTGCCAAGCGAGGCTAAAGCACACGGCTGAGCGTGCTCTTTCTTTCTGTACTCATGAGTGGTGTCTTGTTTAGTGGTGTTTGTTGTTTGTCTACGAGTGCCTGCAAGCCCTTTGCGAGGGGGCGGGGTGGTGGTCGTTAGCCCATTCAGCGGTCAGCACGCTCAAAGTCTGACCTTTGCAAGCGATATTATGTTAATCACTATATGGGCATTGCACCCACGTGAGTTATTCTATTGTCGCCCTAGTATCAAGTATGTCAAAGAGCTCTTTTGTGAAGGTGGCGTTGTTGTTGCTCATCCTTTACACTGCAAAGGTATAACAAGTTTGTTGAACTTCAAAATGTGAGGGTTGATTTTTGTTGAGGTTTGGTGGTAAGTAGTTGATTTTCAGCGTGGAAAAATTTTTTGGTTTGGGACTGCGTTTGCCCCGCTTTCGTGCCTTTCGTGGTGTGTCCAGCCCCAGTGACCAGCCCGCAGGGACTTTTACTTCGCGCGTACTGTATATGCGCACGCGGGCGGGCGTGGAATTTCGGGCAATATCCGCCCTGCACTTTTAAGGTCGTGAAAGCAGTATAATTACTTTTGTAGTTTTGTGCAGTATAACGATAATGTCACATCTATTGTGAAGGCAATAGACAGAACTCCCAGATACCCAGAGGCGCTCCTAGAAAGGGTGCTGTATGTGCTCAGGAAACTGGAGGGCTGGACTATTACCGCCTATTCAAAGTAGCTATGCTTGCTGAGCGCGAATACCAACGTCCCTATTTCCACAAGCTCGTTGAAGATGATTTCTGCCCTCCAGTACGAGATTCTTCCCTCAACCCTCTATAATGCTGCCATCAAGGCTCGTGAGAGGGGACACTACTCTCACAAGCCATATGGGAGGTGGTGAAGAATGCAGATGATGAAGCAGGTATATCCTCCTACCTCTCCCGTGATGCAGAGATATGGACTATATAGCTGAAGCGGAAGCATCTACCTTGGATAAGGCTATAGATGACTCTCTGCACTCTCGTTCAACGAGCTTGTGCAGCTATCTCACGATACGGCTTAGGAAACCGCTGCAAGTGGAAAGATGGACTCTGAAGCAATAGCAAGAGAGGGTGGAATACAAGATGATATAGACTACCTGAGGAGTTGCTCCACTGGCAACTCATTGAACGACAGAGTCATAAGTGCCTACTGATATGCTTTCTGCTGGTGCTGTTCACTATGTCGCTATGGACGAAGCCAATGGGCTTACCTGAAGAATGGAGATCAGTACAGAAATAAGTACTTCGTGATACTTGGGGTGGATAGCAACGGGGAATGCTTTCGGTGGGGTGATCTTCAATTCAAAGTCAATCCAAAGCCCCTCTCCAACATCAGCTCTACCACTTCCCTGTAAGCAGGCACTCATACGGCTTCCTCTTACGATAGCTTCATTGACTGCTCTACACTAATGACCGTTCAGGTGTCTGCTCTCTCAACGACTACATTCTGTGGGACGCTCTCTGAGGAACACCTTGACTCAGTGCTTACCTCTGTGCGTGAATGTGGTACTATCAGCGTTCAAGCGAAAGGTATGGTATTATCTAACTTCTACGACTAATCAGGGGGATCTACAAAGCGATTGCAGAACAGGTAGATATGACAAACACAACCAGTAGGGCAACGAAGTGCGAATGCGCAGAACGTTATACCGATTACTGCAATGACCTTTGCAGACTATCCCAACGTACACCCCTGCTACTTCTGAAACTTATAGTCCACGCTCCAACTTCTGAGTAAGCTATTCTTTTCTTGTTCCATAATCACTCTAGTTTAATCTTTCAGTATGCATACCCTCTGTAAGCTATCATCCGCAAGCTCAAGAGAGCTTTTGACTCATAAAGCCCCTTTACCCATACAGGGGCTGTACCTCCCAGCTGTCCCATGAGGTCGGGAGCTTTGGGCGGAGTATCCCGCAGTGCCCTGTCGGTCGCCTCGTCACCAGCTCCGTGCGCTATCACTACGCAACGGAACATTTTACCAGCTTTTTCGCCACAGTGGTGGCTGTCCTCGCATCTGGCTTCTCGCCCTGCGACCTTACGGACTCCTTGCGGTGGATTGGCTACCACAGCTACTTCGAGGTTTAATCAGCGCTCCCGAACGTTCGTTTCATCACCGATAGCTGAGTCTGATATTCTCTAAAAGGGTACCTCCCCCAGATCTTCGCCCAGACCAAGGAGGTATTTGAGATTTCCTTTGCCAACGTTGAATGGCTTCCTACAAAGGGCGATTTGGTAGTACAAGATATAACAGTTTTGTTTAAGTTCAAAATATGGACACGGTCGCATCAAGAATTTTCCGCTTCGTGAGCCACTGCGTTGGGGAGTGAACACGGGAGAAATAAGCGGTTTGCGGACAAGATGGGCGTTACCGAGTTTGTTGTATCAAAATTAGATCAAACGTGGCGCTGGTACATCAGTAATAATGAAGATAAAAACGTCTTCGAGGTTAGCGTTGAATGGCTGCTGTCGGGCGAAGGCGAGATGATAAAGGACTCCACAGAGGACGAAGCCCACAGAAGCCCTACTGAGCGCCCACGAGTGGAGAGCGTAGCCGCAAACTCACGCACAATACAGACGCTCCCCATCATCCCCATAGAGGCGCAGGCTGGCATCGGCAAGGGCTTCCTCTACGACAAAGACCCCTCCCAAGACCCCGAAGACGTGTACGATGCCTTCGACACCATGGAGGTGCTGGAGCGTGCCGTATCCGACAGATACAAGCTCTTCCAGTGAAAGGGAGGTATGGACGACGACGACGTGCGCTCCGTCTGCAGACGGGATAGTAGTCCTCTGCCGTGAGGTGTACCCGCAGAAAGATTGGCAGTATGGTCTGATCAACACGAAGTACCTGAACGTGGTGATCGTGATGAAGAGGAGGGTATCCTACCAAGCAACTACAAAAGCACGTCAAGAGGAACGACACTATACCCTCCCTCAACAGCAAGTACGAGACTTCGGTAAACCCCTCAAGGACGTGCGGGCGTTCTTCTACGGAGCGCATCATAGACCGCAGTATGTCGCAATGGTAACACTTAAACTCGTAGCGGGCATGGAAACAACCTCTCCAATCAAGCCCCTATCGGCCCCTACGCCATCGCATCGTCTTCTCCGTCGGTCTTACGCTCGTGTGCCTCGTAGCCTTCATCTGTCACGTGTATGGCTGAGATACCCGTGTTTGAGCTCTGACGGCTTCATCTCGGGTACGCGCAAGGCATTCAACCCCGTGAGCCTCGTCTACCTCTTCTCCTGCATCCCCTCGCGCTCGCCTTCGGTGCGCTCTTCCTCTGCCGTGGCACGTATCGAGGACGACCACAGGCGGTAAGAGCCTCACAGGCAATAGAAGACCTACAACGAACGCAACGCCCCTCAGCTAGGCACAACTGACCACACGGACGGAAATACGCCCGCAAAATGGACGATAACGGCACCATCCTCCCTCGTCATTGCTGGGTCTATCATCATCCTCGGTGTGGTGTTCGTCTGGCGTTTGGCGTGTTCAAATAGCCCC
>BNJT01002080.1_pt1 | contig 43127 bp, 48 predicted proteins | sample 8540491 | NCBI WGS metagenome assembly BNJT01 (sample SAMD00202455, study PRJDB9452) | human saliva metagenome | host: Homo sapiens | reverse complement strand
AAAGTCCATTTTTATATGACTTTTTGTGGGATTAGCGTATATCTATTATTTTTCATTATTATTATAGAAATACCCTCTCATTTAAGAGAAGGGCCTTTTTCTTTCTGGGGAGAGAGATTTTATTATCTATAACCTTTAGACGAGACCCTAAGAAAAAGTTTAAAAGTTTTATAAATATGATAAGAATAGTTTTATATAATTAGCTTTATAGAGTTGAGTATAGTAAAAATAGTGAATTGTATCTAGTCTAGATAAAAACTCAGTAATAGAGAGACAGAGTAAATCCTCGATGTGTCTGAACGTCAGTGAGTTGGTCAGAATTTACTAGCGAACTCTTGATATCGTTACAGAAATTTACTAGCAATGAGCTGTATCATCTCATATTTATAAATCTTTGCTTTAGCTTCAAAGCTTATCATTATTGGACTTCATCAAACCAAATGCTTTTCTAAATTTATTTTCTATATATCTTGCATAAGAGAAATGTATAAGTTCTGGGTAATTACAGAATAAAACAATTTTGGTGGTGCAACAGAAACTCTGAGCTGTATAATCGATTTTAATTAATTCCACTCCTTTCTTGTTGGGGTTATTCATTAGAATAGCATCTTTAATACAGTATTTAAAAAGTCCTGTTGAAATTTCTCTTGTATATTCTTCATAGATTCCATCAGATATTCTCAAAGAAGATTGTAGTTCTTTGTCCCGTTAGAGCTGAAATAAATTTACAGGAGCATAAGATAAGAATGGTAGCTCAGCATACAATTCTTCCTTTCATTTTTCATAGTTACATTATTTTTATTTTCTACCAAATCCCACTTATTCATTACAACTATTATAGGTGAATCTTCAGCAGCTATTCCTGCTATTCTCTTGTCTTGTTCTGTTAGACCTTTTAGCATCCAACATTGTAAGATCACATACATCTCCTATACTTTTTAATGCTCTCACACAGAATAGTATTCTAAGCTTTCAACCTTAGATTTTCTTCTTATACCAGCTGTATCTATTATCATATATTTATTGTCTTTTGTATTCAATTAAAGTATCTATAGTATCTCTTGTTGTTCTGCAATATCACTTACTATTGTTCTTTCTTAGAACCTCGAAAGTTTATTAACCAATGAAGATTTTCTGCATTAGGTTTTCCTATAACAGCAATTTTACATCCTCATCTTCTTCAGGGAAATCCATTTCTTTCCCATAATTTCAACAACTATATCTCAGCATTATCCCCTAAGTTTACTTCTGTATGTTCTTGGATATAGAACAAGGTATTCAAAACCTCCATCCATGAGAATCATATAAATATCATCTTTGTTGATCAGCACAATTATCTATTTTATTTGCTACCACGATAACAGGCTTTATTTTTCTTTCTTAGTATGTGTATGCTATCTCATCATCCAGTTGATTAAGCTCCTGTTTTTACCGTCCACAACAAACGAAATAACATTCATGCTTCATCTCATAGCAACTTCTGCTTTGTTCTGGGAGTTTTAGTCATTAAGAAACTCGTTGCTTCCTTCGCTCGGTCCTCCTGTATCCACTATTACAAATTCTCCTGGAACCACTCCACTTCTGGTATCTCTATATAATCTATCTCTTTGTTACTCCAGGTAGAAAGTCGTCCACTATATAGCTATCTTATCTCCACCAAATTATTGAAAGAGTAGATTTTCCAACATTGGGTCTTCCTACTATTGCAATTATTGGCTTCATATTATCAATCTATATATATATTTTCATTATAGCACATAAATTATTTTAAAACATGTACAGTAGATATAATATTTATAACTTCTTCTATCTATTTTATCCTTTTCTTATTGCTTTAACAAAAGTTTAACAAGAAGTCTCCTAACATCTACAAAGTAGGATGAATTGTTAACCAAAACTTGTAATTTTACATTTTAAAGTGTATACATATTTAAACATTGGAAACCGAATATATCTGATAGAAATGCAGTAACCCTGCAAAATATTCACCAGTATCATGGTTTTGAAACTGAGCCAACAGGACGTATGTTCTCAACGGAGAGCTTGCTCCATTAAAGTCGTAAGGAAATTAGCTAGTATCAATACTAGATATTCAAGAAACTAAATAGCGAAGAACATGCGACCTCTAGGACTCAGGGTACCGTCGAGCGTTTTCAGAATCGTATATTTGGGAGAACAACTGAAATGCTCCAACTTCTGCTCTGATTGTTGGTTTCATATTGTATCTTTCATAATTAGTAAATATCTTTCTTTATTCCTGTTCCATAGGCTTTCCAATCAGATGTAATCTGTAAACACATTGGCTAATCACTTTCTTGGATTGTGATACTCCTAACATAATTGAACCCAACGACGCTCACAGACTCATCCCACCTAATGAACACAACTATTCTATCTTCATATATTTGCCAAGAGTACTAACACACTAAACGAATATTCTCTATGGAATAACTGCATTTAATAAGGCTTCTTCATAGCTTCACTGGATAATCTCTTCATCTTTCTAATTAGACCTTCCAAAAGTCGCTTCTGTTTTATTTACAAGATTGATAAATTCAAAAGCCTCTGTCACTTGTTTTAATAGCGAACCTGTAAATTCTTTTTCTCATCTTTTAAATATATTCTTTTCTATTCCTCCAAATACTGCCACTTTTTAAAGCAGTATGATTGCACTGCTCAGATAGAAAGCAAAGCAAGATTTGTAAATAAACTCATCTTTCTCTCCTATTAAACCCTAGGTCTGACTTGAGCCAAATGAGCAGATTGTTTTCTCTTTACTCGTCTCAGTGGATCAAGTGTCAAATCTTTTGATTTAAAGAACGTGAAGTTTCTCATAAACTTTTCATCTCCATCTGTTTCTATCATTATAACCACCTTTAAAGAAATATTTTATCTAATGATATTCTAACATATTCTAACAGCGCTATGGAAGCTAGAATAGAGAAAGAATGATAAAAAGTGAAGCTATCAGCAAATAACTTACACTCTCTCTTTAAATTTATTGTGCGTCCTATTTCTATCAGTTTCTCCCACTCTATCTAATTCTTCTTTGGCTTTTTCATCTCCCTCTGAACTTCTTTTTCTAATTCAGTTGAGATTTTATTATTTCACCCATCTAGAAGCACTTGAGCATCTTTTTCACTTTTTGTTTCTCTGCTTTTTCCATAGCTACTTTTTACTTCTTTTATCATTTTTTCTTTAGTACTTTGACTTGTGTATGGAAATTCTTTTTCTCCACATGCCACTAAAGCCTAAAAACCATTACCATTAATATTAATATTTTTCATTTTCTTCTCCTAAACCATAGTTCCTAATTGATTTTCCACCCTATCAAATGGAAATGGATATGGAATACTGTTTGTCCTCCATGTTCATTGCAGTTAGAAACAACTCTATAACCATCTTTGTCTATTCCAAATTCCTTTGCCAACTTTCCTATTACTCTATATACTTTTTCCAATTAGTAAAAGCATCTTCATCACTTATATCATTGATAGTTGAAATTTCTTTTTAGGCACAACAAGTACATGAATAGGTGCAACTGGTGCTATATCTTTAAAAGCAATTACATCATCATCTTCATACACTATATCTGCATGGAATTTCTATTTATAATCTTTGTAAATAATGTTGCCATCTTATCACCCTACTTAAAATAAATTTGCAAGCTTCTATTTCATCTATTCTCTTTTTGATGTCTTCCACCTTCAAAAAGAAGCAGCTAAGAAAATTCATCAACTATATCTAAAAGCTAAAAAACATTCTCAGCTATTCTAGCACCTAAAAGCTAAAATATTTGCATCATTGTGTTGTCTTTGTTAATTTTTGCCATAGTTGTATTTGTACAGTTTGCAGCTCTGATACCTTTAATTTTTGTTAGCTGCTATAGAAATTCCTATACCAGTTCCACAAACTAAGATACCAAAGTCAACTTCTTTTATTAACTACACTATTTGCACACTAAATGACTATATTTTGGATAATCAACACCTTTCTGCTGCACTGTTAGTTTCCAGAAATCTATAACTTCTATTCCTTCTTTTTGCTTTGAGATGTTGTTTTATCTTTTAATTCAAATCCACCGTGATCCGCACCTAATGCTATCTTCATCATACTATATTTACCCTCATTTTCGTATTCATGAACATGACCATGATCTAATTCTTCATCAGTAGCTTCTCTTACATCAGTAACTTCTACTTCAAATAATAAGTTTCTCCAGAGAACGGATGGTTAGAATCTGTATAAACTTTATCTCCATCAATTTCTGTTATAACAGCTACCATTTCACTTCCATCTTCTAGTTCTACTACGAATTCCATTCCTTCATAGATATCTTCAGAAATCTGCGAAATCAGCCTTTGTTAACTCTTCAACTAATTCTTCATCACTAGTCTCCATAAGCTTCTTCCATTGGTATTTCAATTGTTGTTTTGTATCCTTTTGATTTGCTGTCTAATGCAGCTTCTATTTTTGGTAGGAATAATCCCATACCTTGAATATAATAATAAGGACCTAATTCAGCTGTATCTTCAAGTAATTCCTTTGTATCTGCATCATACACTTTATAATCCAATGCTACAACTTTTGTTTTCACCTATTTTCATTATACCACCTCTTTTTAGTTTGTGCCCTTAGCATATCATATATTTTGTAAAAAGAAAATAGCTATTTTTAGAAAACATATTTTCTTAACTATTTCTACATTTTTCTTTAGATGTCATTTTTCCTAAAATTAATAGTGACAAGTCTAGAGCATTAGCCGGTCCTGAACAAGTGAAATAGATTTTCATCTACAACAATTTCTTTTTCTTCAGGAATGACATCAAATAACTGATTAAAATATCTTTATTATCTAAAAGATAGGTTGTCACCTTCTTATTTTATTTCTCTTGTTTCTATTAAATTAATAACAGCTGTACAAATAGCCACAATAATTTTATTATTTCATAAAAATGTTTAACTAATTTTTAAATATTTCATTTTCCTTATCCTTAAAAGAAAGTTAGCTCCACCAAAACCACCTGGTATAACTAGGGCATCATAAGAGAAAATCTCTTCTATATTATTTCTCTGTAACAAGCTTTTTCTGCTTTTTAAAAGTTCCTCCCCAAGTACATTTAATCTCTTCTTTATACGAAATTGTTTCCACCTTTATATCTCTAAATTCTTTTATTGTCTCAACTATTATTCCAACCAAAGATATCTGTAAAAACTTGCTACCTCAAAAAGTTCTGCACCTTCAAATAGAAATATTGCTATCATATTTCACCTTTTTCTTTCTCATTTTTCTCAATTATGTTTTATTATATACTAAATTACAATTAATTTTTCAAAATTAATAAAATATAGTATAATAAGATTATTAAAATTATTTTAGGAGGAGTTTAATGAAACCAGAGTTAGAGATGTAATAAATAATATTAACAGATTTATTCAAGAACAAAAATATATTAATGTTAGTAGCAATTGAAAAATGGAAGAAAATGTTGTTGCTAGAAATTTAAAATGGAAAGATCCTGATGTTGTAGCTGAAGTTATGGAAAACTTTAGAACTTATCTTTAAAAGAAATTTCTGAAGTTCATAATGCTGGTCAAGCTGATGAATACACAGAAAGATATTACTATTTAAGTGATAAATTCTATACTGATATGAAAACAATTTTAAAAATAGATTTTTTAAATTAATTCATAATTTCTACTTGTATTTAACAAAAACATAGTATAATACTAACAGTCCATTGTAAAAATATGTGCTCTTTGAAGCTTAATTGAATATTAATTTAATTATGTTATTTTTATTAGGTATAAAAATCATTTGGAGGTGAAAATGGCAAATCCAAAATCAGCTAAAAGAGGTATTAGTAGCAGAAAGAAATAGAGTTAGAAATCAAGCAGTTAAAACTAGAGTTAAACTATGGCTAAAAAGTTTTAGCTACATTAGAACTTAAAAGATGTTGAGCTGCAAAAACAGCTTTATCAGTTGCATCACAAAGAATTAGATAAAGCAGTTAGCAAAGGAATTTTAAAGAAAAATACTGCTTCTAGAAAGAAAGCTAGATTAGCAGCAAAAGTTAATTCTTTTAGTAAATTCTCTTTAATTAAAAATTAACTCAGAAAGTAAAGGAGTATGACTGCTCTTGTAAAAATATCGAAATTCTAATATAATTTTTGTTATATAGTTCATTTTTAAGGAGGTTATTGTTATGATTGAAAAAGATATATATACTCGTTCACACAGAAAATTCACTGATAAAAAATCTCAAAAGAAGAAATTTTTAAAAATTCTAGAAGGAGCTAGATATTCATCATCAGCTAGAATTTCACAATTTTTAAGATATCTTACACTGTAGATGATGAGAAATGTAAAAACTTTTTCTGCTTTCCTTTTGAGGAGGTCTATTAAACTTGAAGACAAAGCTACTCTTGAAGAAGACCTAGAGCCTATATATTAATTTCAGCAAAGATGCTAATATTCCTGATTTTTACAATATTTTTTGATGTAGGTATAGCTTCTCAAAACATTGCTTTTACTTGCTAATGAGCTTGGCTATGGAGCTTGTATAGTTATGTCACACAACAAAAATCGTTTTTAAAGAAAGTTTTTAGAAGTTCCTGATGATTATGAAACAGAGCAGTTATAGTTTTTAGGAGAAGCTAAGATATAGTGAAAACTTATTGACTCAAAGATGAAAATGATACTAAAATATTTTCATTGAAAATGGTACTCATTATGTACCTAAATTACCTGTTTAGATAAAAATTCTTCTTTAATCTTCGTATAAAAGAAAATATGATATAATAGATGTAATTTAATAGTGGAGGTTTTATAATGAAAAAGGTGGAATTATTATACTTGACTGGTTCTCAGTATAATCAACTGATTGCAAGAAAGAGTCAGAGAAATGGGAGTTTATGCTGAAGTTGTTCCCTTTCATGAAGATGTTGATAAAATTTTAGCTAGAGGCCAAAAGGAATTATACTTTCTGAGTGGTCCTGCTTCTGTTTATGCTGAAGGTGCTCCAAGCTTGGATATAAAGATTATTTGAACAAAATATCCCAATTTTAGGGCTTTTGCTATGGTATGCAACTTATAACTCATTTTACATAGTGGAAAAAGTCTGCAAGAGCAGATAAACAAGAATTTGGTAAGGCTGAATTAGAGCTTGATGACGAGACAATATTCATACAAAAGACTATTCCTAATAAAACAACTGTTTTGGATGAGTCATGGAGATCATGTTACTGAAATGAGCTCCTAACTTTAAGATCATAGCTCATACTGATTCTTCAATAGCAGCTATTGAAAAATAAAGATAAGAATATCTATGCTTTCCAATATCACCCAGAAGTTACTCACTCTCAACATGGTTTTGATATGTTAAAGAACTTTGTTTTTGAAATAGCTAAGCTGAACAAAACTGGTCTATGGAAAACTATATTGAATCAACTGTAAAAAAGTATAAAAAGAAACAGTTGAAATAAACAAGTTATCTTAGGATTATCTGGTGGAGTTGACCTCATCTGTGCTGCTGCACTTATCAATAAAGCAATAGGTAGACAATTAACTTGTATCTTCGTTGATACTGGTTTACTTAGAAAAGATGAAGCTCAAACAAGTTATGGAAGTTTATGCTAAAGAAACTTTGATATGAATATTAAGTGTGTAAATGCTGAAGAAAGATTTTTATCTAAACTTGCTGGAGTAACTGATCCAGAAACAAAAAGAAAAATTATAGGAAAAAGAATTCGTTGAAGTATTCAATGAAGAAGCTATTGAAGGTGCTGAATTCTTAGCACAAGGTACTATATATCCAGATGTTATCGAATCTGTTTCTGTTAAGGACCATCTGTTTACTATAAAAATCTCATCACAATGTTGGAGGTCTTCCAGAAGATTTAAAAATTTGAATTACTTGAACCTTTAAGAGAATTATTTAAAGATGAAGTTAGAAAAGTTGGTAGAGAATTAGGTATCCCTGATTATATGGTTGATAGACATCCATTCCTAGACCTGGTTTAGGAATCAGAATCTTAGGAGAAGTTACTAAAGAAAAGGCTGATATCCTAAGAGAAGCTGATGCAATATTTATAGAAGAATTAAGAAAGACTGATTTATATAACAAAGTTAGCTAAGCCTTTGTTGTTTTACTTCCTGTAAAATCTGTTGGAGTTATGGGAGATGAAAGAACTTGAATATACTGCTGTTTTAAGATCTGCTATACTATAGATTTTATGACTGCAACTTGGTCACACTTGCCTTATGATTTCTTAGAAAAAGTTTCCTAATAGAATTCTAAAATGGTAAAGAGGAATTAACAGATTGACTTATGATGTTTCATCTAAACCACCTGCAACTATTGAGTGGGAATAAAACAAGTACATATAATATTCTATTGATTTTAAAAAGATAATCAACATTAATATTTTTGTCTTTGGTTCTAAAATGGTTCTATATAATAAATTAAAAAGAAGCTGTTATAAATTAATGATTTTTATCATTTTTATTTGTAACAACTCTTTAAATTTTTCTAAAAACTTTGTGTTAGTTGCTCTTTTTATCATAAATTCAATTTCTTCATTAGCATTTATCGGAATTATACTTATTTCTGGATGTTTATTTTTAAAAACTCTAAAAATTTTATCAGCAAAGCCTTGACCTATAGTCTCAATATTTTTCAAAAATCTAAGAATACAACTTTTAAATTTATCTATATTAGCCAAAAATTCTTCTAGCTAGAACAGTGAAACCATAGGAAAATCTAAATATTCTTGTGCTAAATAAACTGTAATTTCTGTTTTTATTGAAAAATTCAATCATCGTATACCATCCTTCAAATTTTTCACTAAACAATATTATTCTTCTATAACCTTTCTTAAATTCATCCAAAGAAGGCAGGATTGTTGTATATCTACTAGCAAATATTTGATTATTATCCTTCGAAGTGTTAATTTTACCAAAGTATCATTTTTATCTTTACATATTATAATTCCAATAGTATCATTCTCATCAGGAAGTTTTTACATATCTATCATAATAATTTACATACATTTGCATTTGTCCTAAATCTTGATGAGTTACTTCCCCCTATTTTTAAATCTACTTTAAAAACAAAAGCATTTCAATAGTCTATTATAAAAACTAAATCTACTCTAAAATGTCTTTCATCAAAAAGTAAATCTGACCTGCTCTACCACAAAAGTAAAAACCTTTTTCCTAATTCTAATAGGAAACATCTCTAATTTATTTATTATTTCTGTTTCTAATTTATTTTTCAGAATAATCACTTTTTCATCTAATCCAAGAAACTCTAAAATATATGGATCTTTTTATAATATCTTGTGCTTTCTCTATAATTTGACCCTTCAACTGCTAATTCTTTAACTTTTTCCTTATCTTTGCTTAAAACTAATCTTTTCATATAAAAGCTGAATTCACTTGTCTTTTTAATTCTCTTAAACTCCAATTATTTTGAATAGCTTCTATTTCATAGAAATTTTCTAGTACCTATATCTTCCTATTCTCATTAAAATAAGATAATGAGACCAACTTAATTTGAATTCCGCAGACAGTGTCTGCGGGAGTGAGTATCTAAGATAAAATGTTCTCATTTGACTCTAAATTCCTTTGAGAAAAACCCTTTCCAAATTCTTTAGTCAATTTTTCAGAAAAGTATTTTTATTAAATTTTTCCATACTCAGCTCTTTTTATTTCCATCTTGTTCTTCTTCAACTATTCTTTTTCCAATTAGAAAAATAAGTTTTTGTCATAGTAGAATTGATATTTGATATTATATTTTTGTCTAGCTTTTATGTAGTAAATCATGTATTTCTTGATAAATATCTTTCTTTATTTCAATTTTCATAATTTTTACTCCTTTCTTAGCTTTACCAATTAATATTTTATTAATATTTTTCATTATATCATATATAGAGATACTGTCTCAATTTATGGTATTGATAAATTTCTTCTACCAATACCATTTACAATACTAACAATTAAGCTAATTCATATTTGATTTTTACTTTTTACCTCTGAAATGCTAGTCCTATTCTATAGATTTTATCTATTCCTGACTCCTTTTGATACCTACATCATATTGTTTCTCTTTTATTTGATTTAAGGCTTCTTCTGCTTTTACTTTCTAATCCCTTTTATTGTTTTTGATACTTTTAAATTCAAAATACAAAAGCTGGCTTTTTCTTCATCAAGTGGTAAAAGTAAAATATCATATCCACCTTGTCCTCTTTTCTCCATTTGATTTAACTTCATACTTATCTCTTAACCAGATTAACATTCCCAATAAAAAGTATGATATACACTTTCAGCTTTTTAAATCATGGAAACTTGTGTTTATTAAAAATATCTTCTTCTAACATTCTTCCAAATTCTTCTATATTACCATCTAATAAAGTTCTCATTATTGGATTGAAATAATTAGAACCAATCAATATTTATCTATAAAACCTTTTTGAAAAATGTTTGTATCTCATAGTTTGGTATAGTCAATAAATACTCATCATCTTCCAATTTTTGATTTAATTTTTAGATAACCATTATAGACCACTAACTGCCATATTCCATTATATCTTTCCAATTCTTCAAAAGTAAAAATGGACTTATTTCTATCTCTTTACCTTCAAAATAGTTTTTCTAAGGAGTTAAATACATCTATATTAGCAACACTTAAATTCTCATAGATTAGAGCATTATCTGAAGTATTTACCAATAAGCTCTCAATTCTTTTTGTTCTAAGATAATTTAAGATAGACCAAGGATTATATATCTCTTTTTCTCCAAACTTATAGCCATCATACCATTTTACTTCTTCCATTTCATATTCCAATTTCAAAATATTTTAAGGCTTCTTCTACTTCTTCTTTCACTCAATCCAAAAATGTCTCAAATTTATTTTCTAAAAATATTGTAAGTTATTACATTGTTAATCCTGAGAATATTCCTTCTTTTTGCTACTTGAATTATACCTGTTAATACGGCTGTTTTTAAAGTATGGATTTGTTTTTCAAAAGCTGTACTGAAGAAATCTCTAAAAAGTTTATAGCTTCTTTATAGTAATTAAATGTATTTGCAACTATTAAAGGATTGTCATATTCATCTATTAATAGTACAACTTCTTTTTGATAATAATGATGTAAATATTTTTGTTAAATTTCTTAATGCTCTTCCATACTCAGCATCTTCTGTTTTCATTAGAATTTTATCATACTCTTCTTTTTCTATATCACTTAACTTTTTCTTTAACATAACTATGTTCTTCATAAACTTCTCTTAAAAAGTGCTTTTAATTCAAAAAGCATCTTCCCAAGTATTTTTCTTTTAAATCTTTTAATGAGATAAATATTACAGGATACTGTCCTTGTTCTTTAAAATATTCTGATTTCTCTATATATAAATCTTTAAATAATTTTTCTATTTTTCTTCAGCATTCTTTTACATCAAAAATACTTTAATGTACTCATATTTAAAGTTTTTCCAAATCTTCTTGGTCTAGTAAATAATTTTTATTTTTGATCCCTATCTTTTAATAGTTCTTCTATCCAGTTTGTTTTATCAAAAATAACAATCTTCTTTTTATTATTTCTTTAAAGTCATCTATTCCTAAACCTATTCCTTTTTCATGGAAGCACCTTTCATTATTTTAAATTTTCGATCATTTTAACTCTCTTTTAGTACCCTCTCTTGTTTATTATATCTTAGTAATAATTTTTCACACAAAAATTTTTAGTCATACAAAAACTAATTCATCCTCAACTTAAAAAGGCAGGGAGATATCGCTAGATATTGTTAAAATATGGAGGTATGTATAATAAAAAGCAAATTGATATTCCTGTACAATTGACAAAAATAGAAAAATAGAGTAAACTTATTTATATAAGGTAAGAAAAGGAGATGAGATATTATGAAGAAACTGAATGCGGTTATATGTGAATTGCTAGTATTTTTGCTTTTCTAATGACTCTTTAGCTAATATAGTTCAAAAATATCCAGCTCTACTTATGAGAAAAATGTACAAAAATCACTACAAAATAGCTGGATAACTGTTGGTAAGCTATAAAAGGAGCTATTGATAAGTATGGTTCAGAAACTACAAAAACCAATAGCTAAAACTAAGGAACAACCTGTTGTCCATTTAAAAACAGAAAATGGTTGAAAGAAATACTCTGGATTAATTCCTCATCAAGGATTGTAGAGGGCTGCTGAAAATCTTTGTCCAGGAGCGGCTGATAGAATTTTTAAAAATGGCTGAAGATGAGTTAGAACATAAAGAGAATTAGAAAAGAAAGATCAAGACAGCATAATAGAATGTAGAGAACTAGCATTGAAGGAGAAAATAAAACTAATAATATAAGTGTTTTATGTGCTTTTTGTTAATATTCTCTATGTGTTAATATTCTCTATGATAAGTAGGAGTTTTATTTTATTATTTAAAAGGTAAAAATAGAAGGATTTGTATCTATTGTCACAGCTGTCATCTGCTGTTATAGGAGGTGTCCTATGGAAATGGCGTCATTCGAAAAATAATAATGATGAGCAATGATTTAACTTAAGATTATTTATCAAATAGTGTTGATAAAAATTTAGACTATGACCTGATAGAATTAAGATTTTTAAGAATAGAAAACTTAAAAATTCTCTAGTAGAATCAATTGTTCTTTCAAATTTTTGTAAACAAAACTACGCCTCTAAGAAATTGTAAGGGTCTTGCTCGCCTCTCTTGGAATTGAGCTCACTCCTTATATTTATAATATATTCTATATATGATTTTTGTCCAGACTTGATATTTTTCATTTATTTCCATACATTTTCTTCATAGTATTTTTGATAATCACCTGAGGCTACTTCATTAGCCATTCTTGATTTTCTAAATACCATTTAATAGTCTTTCTTATTCCTGTTTCAAAGTCTGTTTCTGGATACCATCCTCAAAATCTTTTTGCTATCTTAGATGGATCTATTGCATATCTCATATCGTGTCCTAATCTATCTTGTACATAAGTTATTAAATCATAGCTTATATTTGATAGTTCAGTTTTAAAACTTTTTATATTCGTCATTATTAGTAATTTCTTCTTTTAATATGTCTATTACTAATTTAACTATATTTATAGTTTTTCTTCATTGAAACCACCTATATTATATACTTCTCCAACTTTAGCATTTCTTAATACTAAGTCTATTCCTTTACAGTGATCCTCAACATATAGCCAGTCTCTTACATTATCTCCCTTTCCATATACTGGAAGTTTTTTACCTTTTAATCCCTCTTTTTGTGTTCTTAGATTTCCAGCATAAGTTAGTGCATCTACAACAATAACATTTTATATCTTCATATTTCTTTAAGATATATTTTAAAATTTTGCTCCTATGAAGCCTGCAGCTCCTGTTACTAGATATGTTTTCATCTTTCCACTCTTTTCCTAAACTTTTCTTTTTATTACTTCTGAGTCATTCTCTCCTTCAACAAAAATAATGAGTATCATTTTTAATTATGCCTCCTCTAATTCATATATTAAATCAAGATAGGTGCTACATTAAAAACATCATTTTTATTGCTTCCATCATGTTGTCCTCATCAATATATTCAGAGGCATATACCACTTCTATTTTTTTCTCTCTTTTTAAAAAATGTAAAACAATGTATTGGAAGATCCATATTTAATACTTCCATATTATGAGTAGTAAAAATAGTTGAGTATTGAGGTTTTAAAAAAATCTATCATTAAACTTAAAATAGCTTTTTCTATGTCACTATGAATATATGAAAATTTTTCGTCACAATAATAAAAAGCCATGAGTATTCTTTTTAATTGCACTAGTTATATATGCTATATCTAAACCTGCTTTTTGTACCACTAGAGAATATTATTTTCTTTTATAAATTCTCTATCTTGGATTATTAAATCTTCTTCTTTTTAAAGTTAAAATATAGGCATTTTCTACTCATCTAACTTTCTTACTTTTTCTATTGATGGATCCAATGTTTTTTTAAAATATTTTCTAAAATATCCATAACTTTTTATTTTTCCTAAAACATTAGAATCCTTCTCAGGGGTATGTAAATAACCATCCAGAGACTTTTCCTGGTTTTTCTAAGGTTTCATATAGTTTTCATTCTCTAAATTTACTTTTTCAAATTTATCTAAGGTAGTTTCATAGGAATCTTCTTCTAAAATATCTACTTTATATAAATCCAAATTTATTTTTCTTTTCCTTCTCTTTTTAAATTTGAAGTTTACCCTGTATAAAATATTTTTTCATCTAAAAATAAAATCTATGAAAAAGCTCATTTCTCTTTTTATATCTCTTATGTGTTGAGTAACCTTTTGAAAGCTCTTTTTATTTAAAAATTAAAAAGTGCTATCATTGCTTTTCCAACAGATGTCTTTCCAGTAGCATTTGCTCTAGAAGAATATTAACTTTTTATATTTAAAAATTAGGTCTATCTTTTTAAAAATTCATTTTTATACTTTCGAGTTATTGATATTATCTGAATATGAAAAATTTATTTTAAAAATCCTCAAAATAGACAGATTATCTAATTCTAAGTTTGAAAACTATCATAATAATCCCTCTTATCTATATATAAATCTAAAATTATTTAAAATTCTTTTTAAAATCTTCTTTTATTTAATTCATCTTTCATGCTAAATTCTATCATTAATTTTTCTTTCAATGCTTTTTCAAACTTTTCGATATCTTTTTCTCTATTTTGTTTTATTTCATCTTGCTCTAATACAGAATTCCTTTAAACCCTAAAAGCATCTACTTCCAAAATCGATTCTTGATATTTTTCATAATTGGAAACAATTTTTGAGACTAAAAGCTTTTTCTTGAACTTTCATTTCCTTAATATCTTTCAATCCGTTTTAAATACAGAGTATAGTTTATATATCCACTTAATGCCTTATCTTCTCCATAATTATTGATAGCACTGTCTATAAATTTATAGATAGCTATTACTTCATTTTTCCTTTCATATCATTATAAATTTTTCTATAAATACTTTGTAGTATATTTAAATTTTCTGGTAAAAAGTCTCCATATTTCTTATTTATTTAAAATTCTTTGAACTCGTTTATATCTCAAATAACTCTCTCTAGTAGCATAATAATATTTTCTTAGATTCGTACTCTTTCATTGAAATTTCCCCTCCTTTTCAAATTCATCAATATATGAGTTAAGAGTAGGGTCTCAGAAATACTTAAGAGTGTTTGATGGTTCTATGAGCTTTACATTATTTTCTTTTAATATATCTTTTATCTTCATATTTAAATATAGCAAGAATTACATCAAGAAATCAATTTTGTAAAATAGTAAAATTTTATAAAAATAAAAACTTTACATTTATATATATGATAACGATTGCTATATGATAACAAAAATTTTATTTTTATTATAAGGTCTATAAATTTATGGAAGCTATTTTAAGCCTATTAAGCACATATGAACTATTTAATAATATTTTCCTGAAATAATTTTCTCAGATTTTCTTGGTTTCTACAGAATTATAATATAATACCAAATAAAATAGATATATATGAAAAATTATTCTTCTATTATTTATAGGTTTAATTATAAGTAGAGTAAATTCATTATTTTTAGAACCTTTTTTTCTTAAAAATTAAAAATTATGAGATTCTCAGATTATTCAAAATTTTTAAAAAGCAGAAGAAAAAGATAATAAAATTCACATGTTAGTTTTTAGTTAACAATATGTACTAAATCTTTTTGTGTAGTCTTTTTATTGAGCTTTTTTGGTTAATTTATAAAAATGAGAGTCTATCACAGAATAAACTCAAATATTTCAAAGTAAAACTATGATATCAAAGTGTGGAAGGAAAAATTTTAAGAACGATATTATACAAAATCTCATTAATAGTTGTATGTAAAATCAGGAGATAAAAATTTCTATATAAATATTTAATAACAAGAAGGAAAGACCAGAAAACAAGCGCTAATAGTAATATCAGGGAAAATGGTAAAGATAATGTATAGTTTAATAAAAGAGGAGGTCTATGATTAAGAAAAAGTATTAGGTATATGTGAAAGCAACAAATAGTTGCATAAAGTAATAAGAAAATAATATAAGTAATAAAATTTGGGGGATAAAATGAAGTTTTTATTAAATTATAAAAAGTACTTTCTATTTTTATTTTTAAATAAAGAGCAACTTATTAGAAGCCTTTGCTAAAAACTATCGAACTAAAACTTCTGAGGGAGTTAATTAAATTTTTAAAAGAGGAGTTTCAATATAGGAGGAAGAAGGAGTTTTATGAATAGTATTGAAGAATTGAAAAACAAGACTAAAAATAGAAGCTGAAGATTAAGAGAAAAGAAAAGTTCAGGATTAGAAATTACACCTATTTTTCTTTCTGAAGATTATTCAAAAGAAGTTCTTGAATTCAGTTTCAATTGGAAATATGAGTTAAATTACAGAATATTATAAAAGAAAGTGGGATACCTCAATAATGCTACAAAATAATAAATGGGCAGTTTTGTACAATCTTATGAATGAAGAATACATTAATAAATGGACAATAATTTTCATCTTATCCAATAGCTGAAATTTCAAATATTAAGAATTTTATAATATTTTTGGAGTCAGTTCAACTATCAACTTCAAAAGGAATAGATGAATTAAATAGACTTAAAAAGAAATATGGAGAATAAATTCAAATCTAAATAATAACTATTATAGTTCAAAAAGTTAATACGAGTGTGAACTTTTTGGTTGCATATAATAAATGGTGTTGATAGAATAAATTTCTATCAATGCCATTTTTAAAGTTAGAGACAATAAAATTTTCCTGTTAAAAATTCGATCGCTGAAAATAACCATAAAAGAGGTGATTTCATTGTCTCTATCTAATCTTATCGAAAAAATTTCTTAAATATTCAAGATGATAATATTTCTTTTTCCAGAAGAAGAATATTGTCAAGTTACTCAAAGGGGATTATCAAATTAAAGTTTTTAAAGGAGTTTCTTAAGTCTAATTACTGTGCATTTTGTCCTCATTGTAATTCTAAAAAATATTGATTAAAATGGTTCAAGACATCGTAAAATTAAATATATTCCTATTCAAAATTACAATATTGAACTTGAGCTTACTTATACAAAGAGATATATTTGTAAAGATTGTAAAAACTTTCTCTCCTTCTACAAATATTGTCAGTGATGACTCTAATATATCTAATAATCTTAAGTATACTATTGCTCTTGAACTTAAAGAAAATCTATCTCTTACATCTATTGCTAAGAGATATAATATTTCTATTACTTCTGTACAAAGAGTCATGGATGATTGTTTTTCTGATTTTTAAAGTTAATAAAGAACATTTACCAGAAGCTATTTGTATTGATGAATTTAAATCTGTTAAAAACATTGATGGCGCTATGTCTTTTGTTTTTTGCTGATTATCAAAGTAAAGAGTATTATTGATATTGTTGAAGACAGGAGACTTAATTCTCTTACAGAATACTTTTCAAGATTTTCTTTAGAAAGCAAGAAATAATCTAAAATATGTTTGTATGGATATGTATGTTCATACATTAGCTTAGATAATTCTATCTTTCCTAATGCAAAAATAGTAATAGATAAATTTCATATTGTTAATCTTGTTAATAGAGCATTTAATCAAACTAGAATATCTATTATGAATTCCATTAAAGATGATTCATTAGAAAAGCTGAAGCTATTTTGAAATCATTATTAAAAATATTATCCTGATCTTTGTCGAGTAAAGCTATTATTGTCAAAGCTTTAAGCGCAAACTAAGTAGCAAAGATAAGTGGATTATCTTTTTAGAAAAATCCTGAATTAGAGATTAGTTTTAATATCTACCAAGATATTATTCAAACAATAAAAGCATAATAACTTTTAAAAGATTTGAAGAAATAGTAAAATATTTAGCTAGTAAAGAAAAAATTTCTAAGAAAATGATAATAGCTCTAAAAACTCTGAAAAAAATATGAAGTATTGAAAATATGTTTGAATCAAATATTACTAATGGTTTAATAGAAGGGTTTTAACAATAAAATAAAATCAATAAAGAGAACAGCATTTGGATACTCAAATTTCAGTAATTTTAAAAAGCACGTATTAATTCAAGCAGGTATTATTTCAATTAGCGCTTAATTTTTAATACAATAATGCGATTTAGTTTGAATAAAAAGAGCATTTTTAAGTTTTTATTCTCAAAAAATTCTCCTAATTATGTCAGGTCATAGTCTAAACTTTTTATCAACACTATTTGACAATAACCATAAAAAGATTAACCTATAATCTATTATATAGTTAATCTTTGTTTTTATCTATTTATTACCATACATTTCTTCATAGTATTTTTGATAGTCTCCTGAAGCTACTTCATTAACCCACTCTTGATTTTCTAAATACCATTTAACAGTCTTTCTTATTCCTGTTTCAAAAGTCTGTTTCTGGATACCATCCTAAATCTTTTTGCTATCTTAGATGGATCTATTGCATATCTCATATCATGACCTAGTCTATCTTGTACATAAGTTATTAAATCATAGTTAATATTTGATAAATCAGTTTTTAAAACTTTTTATATTCGTCATTATTAGTAATTTCTTCTTTTAATATGTCTATTACTAATTTAACTATATTTATATCTTCATTAAAACCACCTATATTATATCTTCTCCAACTTTTGCTTCTCTTAAAACTAAGTCTATTCCTTTACAATGATCTTCAACATACAGCCAGTCTCTTACATTATCTCCCTTTTCCATATACTGGAAGTTTTTACCTTCTAAAATATTTTTATCATTAAAAGGTATTAATTTTTCAGGAAATAGTAGAGTCCATAATTATTTGAACATCTTGTTATATTAATTGGTAACTTATGTGTTTCTCATAAGCTATAACAATATGGTCTGCTCCTGTTTTGAAGCTGAATAAGGACTTCTTGGATCTACTGGACTATTTTTCTGTAAAGAATTTATTTCCATAAGTTTTAAGATTTTTTCTATTTTTACAACTTTCTTAACATCTTCATCATCTATCACAAGATCTATCGCTTCATCATAATCTTTGACAAACTTCCATATACTTCATCAGTAGAAACTTGAAGATATTTTTATTCCTTCTCTATATACTGGATATCCATTTTCATCTTTTGATACTGTCCAAGCTTTTTAGCATTATCTAATAGATTTTGAGTTCCTAATATATTTGTTTCTAAGAATATTTGTGGATTTTTCTATAGATCTATCTACATGTGATTCTGCTGCAAAGTTAACAACATAATCTACTTTATTTTTCAGAGAATATTCTTTCTATTTCTTTTTCTATCTCTGATATCTACTTTTTCAAACTTAACTCTACTGTCTTTTTAATTCTTCTTTTTATTGTTCCTAGATTCCAGCATAGTTAATACATCTACAACTATAACATTTATATCTTCATATTTTTAAGATATATTTTAAAAATTTGCTCCTATGAAGCCTGCTGTCCCTGTTATTAGATATGTTTTCATTTGAACCTTCCTTTAACCATTACGTATAAATAGTGCTTTCTCTTACTGTGTTTCTATATCTAAATTTAAAAGATATTCTTTTATATCTTTCTTTGTTTCTTCATTCCTAAAGTCAAATTCAATATTAGCTTTAAGTAGTCCTACTTTTTACTTCCTACATCATATCTTTGACCAGTAAAGTTATATGCTAAAACATCTTCTCCATCTTTCATCATGGCAAAGTATTCCATCTGTTAATTGAATTTCTCCATTCTTTCCTGGTTTTTGTTTTTCTAAATATTTAAAATCTTTCCTGAAAGGAGATATCTTCCTAAAACAAGCCATTCTTGAAAGGTGCATCTTCTATAGAAGGTTTTTCTAAAAAGTCTAACATTTCAAAGTAGTTTCACTCTAATCAAGTTTAGCTATACCATACTTAGATACATCTTCTATTGCTACCTCTTGACAGCCTATTATACTTTTTCCATAAAGTTCATATTTTCTATCATTTTGTTTGCTAACTGGCTTTTCAGGATTATATATAATATCATCTCCTAAAGCAATAACAAAGGTTCATCACCTATAAAAGGTTTAGCTTTTAAGATTGCATGTCCTAAACCAAGTGGCATATTTTTGTCTTACATAATAAATATTAGCCATGAGTTGAAATATGAGGATATTTTTATCTAATAGTTCTATTTTATTATCATTTTTAAAAGTATTTTCTAATTCATAAGAAAAATCGAAAATGATCCTCCTATTGAATTTTTATTTCTCCCTGTAACTATCACAATATCTGTTATACCAGACTCTACAAGTTCTTCAACTATATATTGTAATGAAGGTTTATCTACTATTGTAAGCATTTCTTTTGGTAATGCCTTTGTTGCTGGGAGAACTCTTGTTCCTAAACCAGCAGCAGGAATAACTGCTTTTGGTAACTTTTATTTTTCAATATTATACTTATTAATAGCCATAAACCCTCCACATATGTTATTTAATTATTCATTTACATATAAAATAAATTTCTTCACTTATCTCAATCAAGTATTTTCCATAATCAGTTTTAATTAATTCATTTCCAAGTTTTACCAGTTGTTCTTTGTTTATCCAACCATTTTCTATATGCTATTTCCTTCAATACAAGCTACATAATTTTCCTTGTCTTTCTTGTATTGTTTCAATAAAATTAGAAGCTTGTAACAAATTTTTATGGCTTCCTGTATCAAGCCAAGCAAATCCTCTTCCCAATAAGTTAACTTTTAAAGATTTTTCTTCAAGATATAATTTAGTTTAAATCTGTCAATTTCTAACTCTCCTCTTTTTACTTGGTTTTAAAGATTTAACTTTTGTTACAACAGTATTATCATAAAAATATAGACCTGGAACAGCATATTTTGACTTAGGTTTTTCTGGTTTTTCTTCTAAAGAGACTACATTGTTATCTCTATCAAACTCAACAACCCCTGTATTCTCTAGGATCTTTTTACAAAATATCCAAATATCTCTGCTCCTTTTTCTAATCTTGCTGCTGCTATTGAGAAAATCCTTGCCCAAAGAAAAATATTATCTCTAATACAAGAGCTACATTATCACTTTCTATAAAGTCTTCTCAATTATAAAAGGCTTCTGCTAAACCATTTGGTTGTTCTTGAATTTTTATATTTAATACTCATTCTAATTCTGTTCCATTACCTAAAAAGTTCTTTTAAAACAACTTACTATCTCTTGGAGTTGAAATAATTAAAATTTCTCTTATTCCTGCTAACATTAATACAGATAATGGGTAGTATACCATTGGTTTATCAGTATATTGGTAAAATTTGTTTTGATACACTTTTTGTCAATGGATGAGTCTTGTTCCACCTCCACCTGCCAAGATTATTCCTTTCATAGTTTTCTCCTTTTATAGCTTTACTAATAATTCTACTTTTATATGGTACTTATTTATATCTAATTTTTATGGAATTCTGATTTTTAACTATTATTATTAAAAATATATTATATTTTTAGTTATTATTTTTATAGTTATTAAAGTTGTAGAATTTTTATCAAATTATTTTTACATCATAAAATTCTTTTTATTTTTGATACTACATATCTAACATCTTCTTCTTTTAATCCATAGTAAAGAGGTAATCTTAAAAAGTCTTTCACTTTCTTTTGTTGTATATTTATCTCTCCATGAAATCTACCAAACTTTAATCCCTGCTTCTGCTGAGTGAAGTGGGATATAATGAAATACTGCATTTATATTATTTTCTTTTAAGAAATCAATCAAACCTTTGTTCTTTTCGTCTAAATCTTTACATTTTTATATAAAAACATATGAGCATTATGCTACAATCTTCTGGTATATATTGTAATTCTATTAAATTTTTATCTGCTAATTCTTGTAATAATTCTTTTATATTTATTCCAAGTATTCATTCTATCATTATATATTAAATCAGCGTTTTCAGTTGTGCATACAAGTAAGCAGCATTTAACTCACTTGGTAAGCATGAAGAGCCTTTATCTACCCAAGTATATTTATCCACTTGCCCTCTACGACTTCTATTAGTTCCTTTTTCTCTTATAATTTCAGCCTTTTTCAACATTTTCTTTATTATTTATAAGTAAAGCTCCCCTTCACCCATAGAATAATTTTTGTTTCATGAAAACTAAAACAACCATATTCTCCAATAGTTCCAAGAGGCTTTCCTTTATATTCAGACATTACTCTCTGAGCTACATCTTTCTATAACAATAAGATTATGTTTTTAGCTATTTCATTATCTTATCCATATTACAAGCAACACCTGCATAATGAACAGGAAGTATTGCTTTTACTTGTTTTTCAGTAATAGCAGCCTCTATTAGATTTTCATCCAGATTCATTGTTTTGGATTTATATCTATAAAACTATCTTTGCTCCTCTTAAAAACAAATGGTTTACTGTTGAAACAAATGTAAAATGAAGGAGCAATAACTTCATCTCCTCTTTTATATCAGTTAATATTGCTGCCATTTCTGTTGCGTGAGTACATGATGTTGTCAAAAGTACCTTTTCTACATTAAATCTTTATTTTTCCATCCATTCATTACATGTAAAAAGGTCCATCACCACAAATCTTACGAGTCCATTGCCTCTTTTACATATTCTGGTTCTTTTCAACATATGGTGGAATATTAAACTGTATCATATTTTACCTCCGTTTAATATATATTTAAGTATTTTATTATTGTGCAATACTCTTAACTCACAATTTTTAATTAACTACTTTCTATCAAAATTATCTATATTTCTTTTTATACTCATTTTGATTTCTCATAGAAATTTTTATCTAAATTTCCTTTTATTAACTCTATAAAATAATTCTTATAATTAGAGTATCTATAGATATTAAGAGGACTCTTATAAACTTGTTTATATAAAAAGTAAAAGTGAAAAATAGAATAAATAAATATCAAGACAAACATGTACTTCTCATTCCTACTCTCTTATAACATAGGATTTAAATTGGAGTGCAGATATTGAAATTGCAAATCAACTATAAAATAGTACGAGAAACCTATGAATTGAAAAGGTAACATATTCCCCAAAATTTATAACTATATATAAGTCCCATATTTTTCAAAATAATTTCCTTTTTAATGATGAGAAATTATAGCCACTATTAAATGTGAATAAAATAATACTAATATAACTTGAATACTTTGAGCTACAATACCTCTATTTCTAGCACTACCGTATTTTTCATTAAATAAATAATTGGTATATTTTTAGTAGGAAATATTAGAAGTTTTGAACTACAATGGGTAAAATCATTAGAAAAATATAGCTTCCTACAAATAAAATTATAAACTTTTGCTTTTATTTGTATATTATTATAGAATGTAACAAACAAATTATAGCAGAAAATGAAAGAAGGTCGCTTCTCAAATTAAAAACAATATTTTCAAAATCTTCTAAACTTTTAAAAGCTTAATATAACAATCGCCATTGCTATTAATTGTCTAAGTACTGGTTCTAAACATACTGTGAACAAGCACAATTAATGTATAAAATGAAATATAATAATTTTCCTTTTCTTTTTATTGTAAAATTGAATATAATATAAATTGAAACTGCTATTAATATCCCCTGAGGATATTTCATAATTAAATCTAAATTATAAAAACATATTCACTAATACAAGACCTTTTCAAAACCATAAAAATAAAAATTTCCTGAAAGAAACAAACTCACTAATTCTTGTATTAGGAATTATATTTTCGTAAAATGCCTAGTATTCAATCAATCTGTACCCATTTTGTAAGAAAATGAGAAAATAAAAATTATAAGATCATTAATATGTTTTTTCTTAAATACTTTCATAATATAGTGAGTTTATAAATAAAAGGAAAGAAAGGATAAAATATGTCATACCTCTTTTCAAGAACAACATTATATATATTTCTTCTTAAAGGTTTGATGATATTTAAAAATTATTATGATTCTACAAGACATTCCAATCAATATTGTTATATATAAATTTATCATAAAAAGTCAGATAATGCATATAGCATTAATGTTACAATAAAATATATTCTTTACTAGATTAAAATTAAAAATCTATTAACTTTTGAGAAAAATATGTTCTAAAATAGAAACTATATATGAAAATCCTGTTGATATTGCTGCACCTTTTGCCCCAATATGGGGAGATTAACACTAGGTTTCCAAATTATGGCCAATGATTGCCACAATTATAGTAGTATGCATAAAATATTTACTTTTTCTTTTTGAAAGACTAATTCCCATCATAGTAGTCTCTGAGATAAGGTGCATAACAGGTACACCTAACATTGGAATGGATATAAACTGCTTCATAATAATCCTAAAATAATAACGAGTAAATCTCTTATCATTAACATACCTGTTCCTAATATAAAAATAGTAAGGATAGAGAGTCATTTGTAAAGATACTTGTCACTCTGGTCTTTTGTAGATAATGTTCACATACATAACAGGTGTCCAGGTAGTAAATCCTCCCTGAATAACACCCAGTACCAGTATTATTTTTGAAATGCTCCAGCATAATAGCCTAATTCTTTTAAGTTTGAAAATATTTTTATCATAACTTTACTCTAGAGAAGCAAAATCCAGGTTAATGCCATTGTCAATGACAAAGGGTAAAGCTATGAGTTATTAATTCTCTATAATAGAGTTTCCTGAAAAACTCCATATCTTTTCTATCTATTGAGCCAGCAACTGTTAACGCAGTAATGCGGACAAATGAATATGCTAAGTTTTGTAACTATTCCCCAAGAATGCAGCAAAATAAATGAAAATTCACTTGGCTTTACTAACACATTAAAAATGACATAACTTTCCTGTTGCATTCTTATAAATCAAAAAGGAGTTCTCAGTATAGTAAGCATAGTTCCCACGATAAAATTTTCCCATATCATCATTCTTTCCTACAATAAAATACTGCAATCTTCTAAGTACATATAGAATAAGAGATAAAAGATCGCCACACTACTAAAGGAATTGAGATTGAGTTAAATAATAATTTCCTTTGCTGTCCTCATCTTCATCATATCCTTTTACAAAGCCTTGCTCCATACCTTAGACATAATATTACAAAAATTTGTATCAAAGAAGCATTTACTTAGAGAAAAGATTCCATATTGTTCTGGCAATATCATTCTTGTTGTTATTGGTATTGCTATTAATCCTATAGAGTATATTTATATATATCCACCTATTGAAAAGATAGAAATTTTAATAAGTTGCTTTCATATTATTTATCTCCACTTTTATCTAGATTACCGAAGATCTCTCCAACTCTTGGTAAACATTTCTAATGAGTATATTTCTTTAGCAATATTATTTTCTAATACTTTTTATCAAATTTCTATACCTTATCTAAATTTTAAATGATTTTACTTTTATTCCATTTTCTATATAACTTTTCGTATGTTGTCACATCACTTCTCAAAACAATTGTCATACTTAAGAAAGCTATTAAGCCCCAACTCCCTGTTGTCTTTTTATGAGTCAAATATAACGATATCTATATTACTTACATGTTTTAGATATCTCTCAGAAACTCATAAACTCAACTGTGGGAATAAATCCAAATAATTTATTCCCATATTCAATTACGAGACTTCACATATTTTTCTCAGTTCCACCATAAGATAATATACAAAATCTTTAGTTTCTCTATTACTTTTTACTTTTAGTTTATCTAAAATTTCATAGTGATTATTTGAAGGATTAGCCGAAATTTTCGTATCTGAATACTAATTTTCAATCCTTCTGATAGTCTCTTCAAATTCTAATAATTCTTTATAAAGAGCTGTTTGGATATAGTTGATTAACATACTTTTGTCCATGTGCACCATAATACTGTTGAGCAAGTTTTATAGTCTCCTTTAGTTTACTGTAACATATCCTATAAAATTGCCTTTGTACATAATCTTCCAATTTATACTACAATTTTTAATAATAAATCCTATCTAGATAACAGTATAAATCTCCTCCCCATATAATCCACAAGACTTTTTATCCTTTAAATACATATAGAGGTATTAATCTTGCATCAAAAAGCCCATGATATTTTCCGCTTTTACTTTTCTATTTTAATAATTGTATATAAAAATATGGTAGCTCTTTGTCAAGTAAATTAAATATTTCCAATATTTATTTTGAGTTTTGAGTTTATCATGATATTTTTATATCTACTGCATAGTTATTTTGTCCTGAGAACTCCACTCTATTATCAAAAATAAATGCCCTACTTTGAATCGAAATTTTGATCAATATAATCTATATGATAATTGCTATAAATTTGTCATTATGCATTATATGTAAATACTTTTATATTCTTATTCCCTCTTGCATATCAATCCTTTTCTAAATTTTAAAAGTTCATAAAATTGTTGTTGCCAGCTCCTATTATTTTCTTCTAAAATTTTCTCATTTTTAATTGCAAGATCTTTATTTTCAATTTTCCTATGAACTCCAATATAGTATCTACAGGCTCCTCATTTAAAGGAACTTTTATAAGCAAATGGAAAATTTGGCCATTAATATTCTCTTCCTCCCAAATCCACAGTACAAAAGTGATTCCTCTTGCAATATATTCTTTTGTTTTAAAAGACTTGAACCATAGTATGAATTAGCTCTATGGTTTCCCATAGAACCCTACAGCGAAATGTGCTTCGTCAATATAAGCATATCTATTTCATTTCTTTTCATTTTACCCTAAAAATTTTACTTTTTCTGATAAGGATAAATCCTCCACTAATGTACTATTACTATACTCTCCTATAAGTAACAATTCTATATCAACAGAAAGTCTCTTATAAATAGTTTTATAATGATTACTTATTCCTTTTATAAGTCTATCAGGTCCATGAGTTATATTTTCAAAAGCGACATTAATGAGAAATAAATTTATTTTCACTTCTTTTATATTCTTTTTATTTTAAAATCATCTATATTCAGTAGCATTTTTATTCTCGTAAGTTGGAATCTCCACATTAGTTTTAAATGTCATTGACAGTCTATATAATCACAATATATGCCAGGCTGAGACCTATTTCTATCTAAAATCTTTATAGGATTAAACTTATCTACGAAGACTGGATGAAGAGTGAGCTTCTATTACAACTTTTTAGAATTTTCTTCTAAGAACTTCAATAAGTTTTAGATAAAATGAATCATGAGTATCTCAAATAAAGAAAACTCCTAATTCTACATCATGGGATAATCTTTGCACAATAACAATAACATATATCTTCTAGTATATGATTAATTTTTCCATTTTATATCTCACTAAAATATTTCCAGTAGTATCAAAAATAGCTACAACTATCTTCAAAATAACCAGAATAAAATTACATCATACTCCCAACTCTTGAAAAGCTTTCTAGTTTGTACTTTTGAGTTGTTCCAACAGTTTCATCATAAACTCTAAAATTTGCATACATCTTTTTCATATTTTAAAAGCCTCCAGTAATCAAAATTTTCTTCTAGTATTTCTTTTGGAAATATTGATTTAATATCTATAAGTGATGGTTTCTTATACTCCTCTTTTAAAGTATTTCTTTAACTCCATTGGATTCATATCTCATACTATTTTATGACTCACTACCCACCAACAACAACATCCAAATTTTTACTTCATTTTAAGTCAATCATCCACTCCATATTCTAGCATTGCTTTTCTTTCTTTTAGCTTTGCTTCTGGATCTTGTAACTAGTACATTTACTCCCATGTTCCTTTAGTTCTTTTATTATACGGTAATTTTGAGTTTCTTAAATCTGGTCAATTTTCTTTAAAAGTTAGCGGCCCATTGCCTACTAAATTAGGAACCTTTGATATTCATGTTATTATCTATCATTTTCTTTAAAGTTTTCGACAATAAATTTTGACATATCACTACTGTTCTTCTTCCAGATAAAATAATCTCAGCATGGTGAGACCTATTTCAGCTGACGTTTAGTTTGCTAAATAATATGTGATCTACCCTATACAATGCCCTCCAACCAATCCAGGTCTATAAGGTAAGAAATTCCATTTGTCCCAGCTGCTTCTAATACTTCTAATGTATCTATATTCATTTTATCAAAAATCATAGCTAATTCGTTTATAAAAGCAATATTTATATCTCTTTTGTGAATTTTCATATCACTTTAGCAGCTTCAACAGCAACCTTTATAGAAGTCGCTTTATGTATTCCTGCTTCAATTATACTACCATATATTTGAGCAATCTAAACTTTCATTATCCATACCAGAAACTATTTTTACTATCTTTGTTAAAGTATATCTGCGGGATTGACTCTTTCTGGTGAATATCCTATTTTAAAATCTTTTCCATATACTAATTTAGATTCTTTTTCTAAAATTGGTACACATACTTCTTCTGTTGCTCCTGGATACACTGTTGATTCGTAAACTACTATTATGCCCTTTTTAGATTTCTTCCTACTACTTTTGAAGCACCTTCTAATGGTCTTAAAATCAGGAGCTTTATTATCTAATACTGGAGTTGGAACTGCAACAATAATAATTACATTCTTGAAGTTTCTTTTTCATCACTTGTAAAATTCAATATTTTTACTATTTTTATTCTATCATCTCCAACTTCGTTAGTAGGATCTAATCCTAATAAATATTTTTCTATTTTCTTTTCATTAACATCAAATCCAATGACATTATAACCTTTTCAGAAAGAAAGCTATTGCTAATGGTAAGCCTACATATCCCATTCAACAACTGCAATTTTATTGACTATTAAATTTTTCCATATTTCCTCCATGTATAAATATAATTTAATTTTTATTATTTTTCTAACGATAAAATAAATATTTCTCATACTCTTTTTCTACTTCTTTTTATATCAAATACAAAATTTAAATTAAAAATTTTGAATTTTTCACATAATTCCTTATTGTCATATAAATTTTTAATTCCTTTTAGCAAGCCTATCATATCATTACTTTTTATACGAAAAGCCAGTTACATTATTAGATGAATAGTCATTTATCCGTGAATATTTGCAGTTAATAATGGTAACCCAGTCGACATTGCTTCAGAGAAGCAATACCAAGTCCCTCCATTTTGAGAAAGGGAAATAAGAAAAGCATCTGAACTCATATTTAACTCAACTATGTCACTTCTTCTGCCAAAAGTTTTACATTATTTTCTAAATTATTTTGTTTATATATTCTTGATATTTTTCTAAATTTACTCCATTACCTACAATTAAATACTTAAATGATATTTCTGGATATTCATTTTTAATTTTTGAATTGCTTTTATTCCAATAATATGATTTTTCTATCACTTAATTCTCAACTGACAGTATGACAATCCTCTTCATTTAACTAATTTCTCTCTATAACTCCTTTTTATCAAAAATTTTCTATATAAAATATATATATCTAATCCTACTCCGTTTTATTTTAAAAATATTCTTAGCCTTAAATTTTAATTTAGCTAAATTATAGTCTTCTTCATTTATTGTTATTAATATGTCTGTATATTTAGACAAAAATGTTCTATAGACTAATAACATAACCAATAGAAACTCCTTTTAAAAATGAAATCCGTATGCCATATAAATAACCTTTTACATCACATACCTTTCCTAATAATCACCTAATACTCCACCTATTGGTGTGTGACAATGAATAACATCAAATTTTTCTTTTAACCAATTTCTTTTAATTTAAAAATACTCCTATATATAGGGAAAAAGGACTTCTATGTATATCATGTTTTTATACTTTCTAACTCATCAATGTAGTATAGTACTACCTATTGTTGTATCATGTAAATTAGCTGCTGTATGCACCTCATAACCTAATGAAAGTAATATTTTTATATCATTAATTTCAAAATGATTCTAAAAATCATAGACACTTGCTAGAACTAAAAATATTCATGTTCCCCTTTAAATTCTTCCATAGTTGCATTTACCTACTTGTGAAATTCCATCCTTATCAAAAACTTTTTTATTGTCAATATTATGATTTTTAAATCCAATAAAAACTTAAATTATCAACATATTCAATATCATATTTAAATTTATCTTCCCAAGATATTGCATTACGTCCATTAACTTGTGCCCATCCACTTATTCCTGGTCTTACATTATGTCTCTTGAGTGCTCCTTTGAATATCTATTCAAATACCTTTACTAACTAAAAGGTCTTGGACCTATTAAACTCATATCTCCTTTTAAGATATTAAAAAATTCAGGAATCTCATCTAAACTTGTTGAACGTAAAAATTTCCCAAACTTTTGTTAATCTATCTGAGTCTGGCAATAAATTTCCATCTTTATCTCTTTTATCTGTCATAGTTCTAAACTTATACATCTGAAAGATTTTTGTTGTTTAATCCAGGTCTAGCTTGCTTAAATAATATAGACTCCCTAACTTTATTCTAACTAAAATTGCTACAACAAGATACAACCACAAAAACAAAAAGAATAAAGAATGTTTAAAGCAAAATATATCAATTATCCTTTTAAAAATAGCTTATACACTTTTATCCCCTTTTTATTATCTTTCCTGACTTTCCAACAACTGTACAATTATTTTCTATATCTCTTATTATAACGATCCTGCACCAATCATTACATTTTCACCTATTGTGATTCCTTGAATAATTTTTACTCCTGTCCCTAATGTACTAAATTTTGACTTATTTTACATTTCCTGAAATATTTGTACTTGGTAATACTGTAGATAATCTTCTAAAAATAGCTCCATGCCCATTGTAGCAATCTAAATTTATTATACAATGTTTTTATATGTATATTTACTGTTAAAAATAGTCCCTGAGCAAATAATCGTTCCTTCTTCTATCATATTTGTTGAACTAACTTTTAGTATTCTGATGTATTAATATAGCATATTTTTCTATTTACTATCTACTATTTTTTTCTCTTATTCTTCCATTTCCTATCCCAATTACAAAAAGATATCGTCAGATAGTTGCTTTATATAATCAACATCACTCTAAAACTTATATCCATTCACATATTCTGAAAGATTTCTAATTATCATCAACAAAAGCCTAAAATTTCCCATTCAGGTTTATATGAGTTTTTATTTCTTCAATTAACTATGCACTTCTGTTGCAAATCCACTTGCACCTATTATAACTATCTTTTCATTTTCTAAACTCTCTTATTTTTCTATAACTTGATAAACTTCTTTTTCGTTAAATTAGAACTACAAGGTAAATTTTAAAATTCTATCATAGTAGTAAAGAGCTTTTTCTATTTCATAACTTTTTGACAAGTTGAATATGGCTTTTGTTGATGAATCAATCCCCAAATAGGTCTTGTTTGTATTCCAGCATCAACCAATTTTTGAAGTAATTCATCTCTTCCTATTCCATATTTTTCTTTATCTATTTTTAAAGAATAGAACCAATGATTTGCTCTAATTCCTTCTCATAAAAAGGTAAAATTTCTAAACCATCAATCTTTTCAAGTTCTTCTTTATATATCTTATAATTTTTAATCTTTAGTTTTCAATAAAAGCTTTCCAATTGATCAATTTGACTAGTTCCTAAAGCAGCTTGTAAATTTCAGCATACGATAATTATAGCTATTTCATCATGGATAAAATACAATGGATCTAGCTTGTGAAGATAAGAATCTAACTTTTCTCAACTAGTTCTTCATTATCTCCAACAACCATTCCTCCACCACCAGTAGTAATGATTTTGTTTGCATTAAAAGAAAGGACTCTATATCTCCCTATAGTTCCTGCATACTTTCCTTTATATCTTTCCTTCTGTATAGTAAGTTCCTAAAGCCTCATGTTGCATCTTCTAGTACCTTTTTAGATTATATTTTTTTAGCAATATCCATAATTTTTCCATATCTGCCATATTTCCAAAAACATGAACAATTACTAATAGCTTTAATATTTGTTTTTATTTACTAAAAGCTCCATCTATGAAGTTACATTCTTCTGAACAGAAATTTTTCTAATTTTAATAGGATCCATACACAGACTATCATCACAGTCATAAATATAGGACTAGCTCCTAGATAAGTTGTAGGATTTCACTGCTGCAATAAAAGTTAATGTTGGTACAAAGACTTCCTCATCTCTTTGAACACCTAAAACTTGTAAGACATGTGTAAACCTGCTGTTCCACTTTGAACTCCCGCTGCAAACTTAGTCTTTCAGATAGTATTACTTTTTGTTTCAAACTCAGGTATAAACCTACCTCCTGTTGAAAACTCAATCCACTTTCTAAACACTCTTTTAAATTGTCTAAAATATCCATCGATAGATTAGGAACTGATAAATTAATCATTTTTATTCCACTCTCCCTTTAAAAAGTCCCAATAATACTAGCTAAAGTTCTTCTCATTCCAATAGTATCATTATTCTTTATTAAATCTTTTTAAGATTGTATAATAATCATCTATATCAACCTTTTACTTTTTCATTTTCCATATTAGTTATAAATATCTTATTATTTGATGTCTTTTCTGATGAATTTACATCATATAGAAGTTCTTCAAATAATTTTTCTCCAGGTCTTAGACCAACTATATCTATTCCGACATTTGACCCTGATAACTTTATCATATCTTTTAGCTAGGTCATAAATTTTTACTGGTTCATCCCATATCTAGTATTAAATATTTCTCCACCTTTACCAATAGTTGCAGCTTCTATAACCAACTGAGCTGCTTCTGGTATAGTCATAAAATATCTTATTATATCTTTATGAGTAAGAGTTAAATTTTTTTCCTTCTTCTATTAATTTTGGAAAAATATTGGAATAACTGAACCATTACTTCCCTAAAACATTTCCAAATCTAACTGCCATAAATTTTTGTATCCTTGAATTTTTTCTAGAATATTTTTGAAATATCATTTCACAGACTCTTTTTGTTGCTCCCATAACATTAGTTGGATTTACTGCCTTTATCTGTTGAAATTAAAACCACTGATTCTAATTTATATTTTAAGGCAACATTCAGCTACATTTCTTTAGTTCCAAATATATTATTTTTATAGCTTCTTCTGGATTATTTTCCATAAGTGGCACATGTTTATGTAGCAGCAGCATGGAATAATATGTCTGGCTTATATTTATTAAATAGCATATCTAACTTTATCAAAATCTCTTACACTTGCTATTTCAGTCTTATAGTCCAAATATGGATATTTTCTTTTTAACTCCAATTCCATAAGGTAAGAAGCATTTTCATTAATTTCTATATTAATAATTCTTTTTAGGATTATATTTTAGCAATTTGGTGATAAGTTCAGAACCTATACTTCTCCCCACCAGTTACAAATATAACTCTTATCTTGAATAAAATCAAATACTTCTTTAGTATTTATTTTTTATTTCATCTCTACCTAATAAATCTTCTAATTTTATATTTCTAAGTTGAGTAGCTTAAATTCCCTTCTTCAATTAAGTTATCAACATTAGGTAATATCTTTACAGATATATCCTTTGTAGTTTTATTTAATTTCCTTTTAAAATATTAGAAATTTTACTTTTTGGTCTACTGAAGGCATAGATATTATTATCTTTGAAACATCATCAACAACCTCTCAACATCTTCTAAACCACCAGAAAACTTTTAAACCATATACTTTTTCCACCTATTTTTATTAGGATTATCATCTAAAAACCAACTATTCTATATGGAAAAATTTGGATTTATCCTAGCTTCTTTTACTAATAAAACTCCTGATTCTCCTGCTCTCATAGATAAGTACATTTTTCTTGAGTTAAATCCTTTTTGTTATTCCCTTCATTCTAGTTAAAAACATCAAGAATCTTGAAACTATTAATAAAAGGTAAAAATTATCCAAAGTTTCAAAATATAAACTACTTTTTAGTATCTAGTTTAAAAAATCTCTTAATGCATATGATAAAATGTTGTAGAAGACTCAAAGCTACTAAAGCTATATATTCAGAAGTCCCACTAAATCTCCAACTATTATTATAAATTTTTAAAAATAAAATATATAATACAAAAAGAAAGATTATAATATATAAAGACATTTATATTTCTATTTGTTATCTGAAGTTTGATCATATTTTTAAAAATATTGAAAATACTAATGATAAATTTCAATAGAAAATATATCTATTAAAAATTTTTACTAATTTTCTTATGCTATTCATGATAACCTCCCATTATAAAGTATTTTTGCTTTATTTTTCTTATATCCCTTCTATGAACTCTTTTAATAAATGTTGCTAAAACACTCCTAAACATAAACTTAAAAATACATCCTATACCTAATTTTATACATATTCCTGATTTTTCTTTTCTCACATTATAATTGAACTATCATATTTAATAAAGTTTTCTGTTTTATTTAACTCTAAATCTATCAATGTCTTTATAGATTGATACTCACTTTCAAGAGTCTTTATACTTTTTCATAGTATGTATCTATATTTGATACTTGTATAGGATAAATATATTTAAAATAGTTATTATCATGTTGTTCCTGAACCTCCTGATGTAAATAGAATATTTTCCAGAAACTGCATTTTTTCTAAATTGTCTCTTTAGACACAGGTAAATGATTTTTCTAAATAAGCTTTTTCTTTCTGCTAAATAATCAAAACATATTTTCTTTATAGTATTGATTTAAAATACTTTAAATATGTCTGTCATAATACTATCTGAAACTTTCTCTATTTTTATCATATCTATTAACTCTTACAGTTGTTTCTATATAGAATCAGGAGATATTAAATCTTGTTCTTCTTTTGTTTTAGCTTACTTTCTTTTTAGAAGTTATGTTCTAAATTATTTTATTTTCAGTTAAAAATCGTCTTTTTAGTATATATCATCTCTGTTTTCTTTTTACTTTTCTCTTCATATAGATGCTTTTAATTCTGGATTTTCAAACAGTAATTTCTAGATATTTATTATCTAATAGTATTTCTTTTAGGATTTTTTGAGGGATAATATATCTTTATTCCCATATAACTTTTATTTCTTCATAGTTTAAGAGTATAATTGATATAGTAGTATTATTTTTTTATCAAAAAAATTATTGAGCTATATATAAACAAGTTACTAATAAACCTATATACTTACTATAATAAATATTCTAATATTTTTAGAAAAATATTAACTAATATCATATATATCTACTTTCATCTTCTTCATAAAGAAATTATCTTCTACTTTCATTAATTTATTTTGACATTACTTTCTCCCTTATAGATTACTTATTATTATCTTTAAAAATATCTATCTATTGCATCTTTCCAATCTGGAATAGATACTCCCTAATTTTTCCTTTATTTTCTTACAACTTAATTTACTAAATTTAGGTCTTTCTGCAGGTAATCCTAAATCTTCTCTTTTTAGCTCTATTAAATTCCCTTGCCAAGAAATTTTTTATCTAATATATATTGAGCTTCTTCATATTTTGAAGCTATTCCATCATTTGTAAAATGGTAAATTCCATTTTCAGCAGACCTCTTTAATAGTTCCCAACTATAGTAAGCTAAATCTTTAGAGTAAGTAGGAGATGAAATTTGATCATCTAGTTACTTTCAATTCATCTCTTTTAGATAATTCTATTATCTTGTCAACAAAGTTCATACTAGCTTTTACCAAACACCCAAGAAGTTCTTACTATATACATTTCTTTGAACTTAGTTTCTGGATTATTCATTACTTGTGATACTAATAATTCTCCTTCATATTTAGCTTTCTTTGCATAAGTTGATAGATGGATGTGGCTCATCTTCTTCAGTATAACCTGTAGTATCACCATATAAATAACTAGTTAGCAATCCATTAAAAACAAAATCACTTGAATATGTTATATAGTTTGCTCCTATTTCAGCAGCTATATTAGCTAAAGTTAGCTGGTGCTTCTGCATTTAACTTATAGCATAATTCTTTTTCTGTTTCTGCTCTATCCACATAGTTATATGCAGCACAGTTAATTATAGTATCTATCTTATAGTTTTGATGCATAGTTTGAACATAGGCTCTTAAAAAATCACCATTAGTTATATCTATTTCATCTTTTATCACTTGCTATATACTTTTTCTCCAATAGAGTCAAAGTAATTCTTTAAAAGTCTGTACCTAACTTACCATTAGCTCCAAATATTAGTTTCATTTTTCCTCTCCTATACTCTTTAAAAGTTATATATATCTTTTTCCGATATTATTAATTCTTTTCTCTTTTATATTGTATTTTTCTAAATTCCAATCTATATTTAAGTCTGTATCATTCCAGATAATCCCAACTTCACTTTTAGGATTATAGAAATTATCACATTTATATACAAAATTCCGTATCATCTTCTAAAGTAAAGAAAACCATGAGCAAAAGCCTCTTGGTATAAAAAGCATTTTGTCTTATTTTTGTCATTCAATTCAACTGCTATATATTTTCCCAAAAGTTTCACTATCTTTTCTTAAATCTACAGTTATATCAAGTACTGCTCCTCTTAGTACATATACTAATTTTGGCTTGAGCATATTCATCTTTTTGAAAGTGTAATCCTCTTAAAACACCTTTTTGAAAGATTTAGAAATATTATCTTGTACAAAAGACATTTATCTATTCCTAATTCTTTAAAAAGTATTGTAGTTATAACTTTCCATGAAAAACCTCTACTATCCTCAAATATTTTTGGTTCTATTAGCAGTAGATTTTTATTTTTGTTTCTGTACTCTTCATATTATTATCCTTTTTCAGATTACATCATAATATTATAACATTAAAATTATGTATATAAAAAGCTTTTTAGATATGTTTTATCTCAATAAAAACAAGAACTATAATACCTAATATGATTCTATACAATCCAAAAAGAAGCAAAAACTTCTTTTTGATAAAATCCATAAACCATTTTATAACAATATAGGCAACCACAAAGGCTATAGCTGAACCTAGAGCTAAATAAGCCCATTCTCTTTCTGTAAAAACTAAACCATTTTTAGTAACTTTTAAAAGCTGTTGCTCCAAACATTGTTGGTATAGCCAAATAGAATGAAAAATTCTGCTGCAAGTGGTCTTGATAAACCTAAAAGTAAAAGCTCCTATTATTGTTGCTCCAGATCTTGATGTACCTGGTATCATAGCTAAACATTGAAAAAATCCTATTAAAAAAATGCTGTCCCATATTTTTAATTCACTAAAATTTTTCTAACTCTTGCTTTAACATTTTTAATCTTATATATAACTTCTATTGCTATGAAAAATAATTCCATAAACTATTAAAGTTATAGCTATTATTTGTTTACATTATCCATAAAATATTTATCTATTATGTCATCTAAAAAATAGTCCCTATAACCATTGCTGGTATAACCCCAACTATAATTTTTAACCCATAATCTAAATCTCAAAACAAATTTCTCTTTAGTTCCTACAAAAGGAGTTAGATCTTTCCGAAATAAACTACTACCGAAAGTATTGCTCCCAATTGTATGATTATTAGAAAGCTATTAGTAAAAAGTTGGTGATAAATATTCTCCACCTATCAGTTTATTTACCAATATCATATGTCCTGTACTACTGACAGGTAAAAAAATTCTGTGATACCCTCAACTATTGCAAGAATAATAACTAATATCAACGCATTCATATTTTAACCCCTTTATAGATAAGAATCTTCTTTAGCTAGATAATTTTGAACATAATCTTTAACCCCTTCTTCAAGACTATGCATTTCTTTTGTATATCCTATTTCTCTTAATTTATTTATTTTTGCTTCTGTAAAATATTGATATTTTCCTTGTAAATCTTCAGGCATTTCAATTAATTTTACAACTTCATTCTTATCTAGATTATCATTGTGAGAAGCTGCTCTCATTGTTGCCATAGATAAATCCATAAAAACTTCTTGCTTTTCCTGTACCTATGTTATATATTCCAGATTTAACATCATTAGTTAACATAAAATACATTATATCTACAACATCTTTTTACATAGACGAAATCTCTTAATTGTTCTCCATCTTTAAATCCTTCTTTATATGATTTAAAAAGTTTTACATAACCATTTTCCATATATTGATGGTATGTGTGAAACACCATTGATGCCATTCTTCCTTTATGATATTCTTGTGGTCCATAGACATTGAAAAAAATTTCAACCCATTCCATTGTTTAGGTTGAGATTCTTGTTTAAATGCCCAATCATCAAAAAAATTTCTTTGAATATCCATATTTATTTAAAGGTCTTAATTTTTTTGTAATTCTTCTGGAGTCACATCATCATTGTATCCAAGTTCACCCATACCATAAGTTGCAGCTGAAGATGCATAGATATATTTAATATTTTTCTGCACAGAAATTCCATAAAAATTTTGTATATGCATAGTTATTATCCATTAAAAAATCTCCATCTGTTTCTGTTGTAGCTGAACAAGCTCCCATATGGATAACTGCTTCTATCTTATCTGCATTTTCTTTATGAGATAACCATTCTTTTTAGATTATCTTTATCCATCCAGTCATAATATTCTCTTTTTTTCTGATATTTAACCATTTTGTCTTCTGTTCTTAATTTATCAACTATTAGTATATCTTTTATACCCATTTCATTAAGCTTCCACACAAAAAGCACTACCTATCATTCCCAGCTCCACCTGTAACAATTATCATTACTGTCCCTCCATTTATTTAAAACTTTTTATTTTAAATTATATCATAATCGAGTGATTATATATAATTTTTATAATGTATAATAATATAATTCTCACTTATTAATATTTATGGTAAAATAAAGAAGATATTTATTAAATATTTTTAGGAGAGCATTTTATGAAAAAATAATTTTCTTAACATATATATTTTTAATTTTTCAATCTTGCTTATGCTGAAGAAATTCAATTAAAAAAACAAAAGAAGATGTTGAAATTGAAAAAATGGAAGAGCAGATAAAAAAATTTACAAGATAAAAATAGAAAAATACAAAAATTAAAAATCAGCTAAGGACAATAAAAAAATTTAAAAAGTCGCCTTAGTTTTTAAGTGGTGGTGGGGTAAAAGGTTATGCTCACTTAGGAGTTTTAAGAGTTCTTGAAAGAGAAAAATATTAAAATAGACTATATAACTGGGACTAGTATAGGAGCTTTTGGTTTGGAACTCTCTATTCCATTGGTTACTCTGTTGATGAAATTGAAAAAATTCTTAGACGATATCAATGTTAGTAGTTTTTGGAAACTGTTACTGATAACACTAATTTATCTTTAGAGAAAAAAAGAAAGTTTAAAAATATAGTGCCTATCTTAGCTTTGATAATGAGTTAAATTTTTTTCTTTTTCCTAAAGGCTTAAAGGGAACTGGAGAAGAATATTTAATTTTAAAAAGATATTAGGAAAATATGAGTACATGGATAGTTTTGATAACTTTCCCTATACCTTTAAGAATAGTTGCAACCAACTTAAATACAGGAGAAACTAAGGCTTTTTCTAAGGGTGATGTTGCAAAAAGCTTTTAATCAGCTTCTATGGCTATTCCTTCTATTTTTGAGCCTATGAAAAATAGATGGAGAAATATATGTTGATGGTCTTGTAAGTAGAAACTTACCAGTTGAAGAAGCCTATGAAATGGGGAGCAGATATTGTTATCGCATCTGATATAGGAGCTCCTGTTGTAGAAAAAAGATGATTATAATATCTTGAGTGTTATGAGCCAAGCAAATACTATACAAGCTTCTAATATAACTAAAAGTTTCAAGAGAAAAAGGCATCTATTTTAATAAGTCCCTGATGTTAAAGGATATCTCTGCTATAGCTTCATCAAAAAAAGAAGAATTGATGAAACTTGGTAAAAGTTGCAGCAGAAAAAGAAATTAGATAAAAATCAGATTACTTTAGCTAAAGCTGATAATAAAAAAAGAAAAAAAGAAAAACTTTTGTCAATGATAATGATGTAAAATTATTATAAACAAAATAGAATACAGTGAAAAAAATTTAGTAATAATACTATTATAGTTTTTAAATGATATTTTTTTAAAGATCTACTGAATAAACCTATCTCTAAAAAGATATAGATAAAAATAATTGATATCTATAATTCTAAATATATGGATAAGGTCTATTACACTATCAATGATGATACTTTAATTATAGATGGTGAAAAAAACCTCATTCAAATAAGGTAGGTTTAGGATTTAATTACTTAACAGGCTATGGAACAACCTTTAATATAGGATCTGACTTAGTTTTTCAATGGAAAATTTAAGAATAATATTAACTTTTAACTTTAAATTTGGAGACTATTTAGGTGCTGATTTTGCTACTCTTTCATACTATGGGAGTAAAAAAATAGATTTGGTTTTTCTTACAAATATAGGTTACAACGAAAAATCCATTTTTTTCCTATATGACAATAAGAGAAAAAAATTGCTAAATTTATAAGTAGGGAAGCATATTTTTAAGCTAGGTCTTTTTAATCAACCTACAAATAATACTGTACTTTCTTATGGTATTCTATCTAAGTTCTCTAGTCTGAAACAAGATACTGGTGGCAATGAAACAAAAATCATTGGAATATTCTGAAAATTCAACTAAAGACTTATTTAAGTTTCAAATATGATAGTTTAGATTCTATAAGTAATCCTATGAAGGGAGTTAAAACTAACTTTGTATATAATTTTTCAAGTTCTTTTGGAAAAATCAAAGTCTAATTTATATGGGCCTACCTTCACTCTCAAAGGATATGTCCTATAAATCCAAAATTTTCTCTTATCTATGGTTTAAATTATTCTAGTCTTAGAGGTGACAATATAAGAGCTGACAGAAGAATTAAACTTGGGAGGGTATGTATACAAATATAGACAATAATGATTTTGAATTCTATGGTTATAATTATCAAGAAAAACAAATGAAGGATTTAATTAATCTAACTTTAGGTTTTAAACATAAAATTGTATATTCACTTTATTTTAATACTAAATTTAATATTGCTACATTTAATGAAGATAATCCAATGCAAAGATATAATTCTAGAATGTGGAAAGGATTATTCTCAAAGGTTTAGGTTTTTCTTTAACTTATGATTCTCCTATAGGGACCTATTGAATTTTTCTGTATCTTCAGATTTAGAAAATATAAAAACCTATTGGAAGTATATCTATTGGTTATAAATTCGATTAATATTAGGGGTTTAATTTATGTTTCAGGATTTTGATGTTATGAAATTTTTTTAATTCTTGCAGTTTTTGTTTTACTGCTTCTGTTGTTGATGCAATTTCTGGTGGTGGAGGTCTTATCTCTTTACCAGCATATTTTTTGCAGTAGGTTTTCCTACACATATGGCATTGGGTACGAAATAAGCTTTCAGCTTTCTTATCTACTTTTGCCAGTGCTTTTAAATTCTGGAAGGCTAAAAAGTAAATGTAGAGATTGTTTCAAAATTATTTCTTTTTCTCTCTTGCAGGAGCTGCTCTAGGGAGCTAGGACTGCTGTTGCTATAGATACAAAATATTTTAAACCTATTTCTTTTGCTATCTTAATCTTAGTTTTTCTTTATGCTTTAAAAGAATAAGTCTATGGGAGAAGTAAACCGTTATAAAGGAACAACTCCAAAAACTATTTTACTTGGAAAAAAATTATGGCCTTTTGGTCTAGGTTTCTATGATGGGTTCTTAGGACCAGGTACAGCAGCATTTTTAATATTTTTGTCTTATTAAAATTTTTAAATTTGATTTTTCTTCAGCAAGTGGAAATACTAAGATTTTAAATCTTTCAAGTAACTTTGCAAGCTTTAGTAGTCTTTGGATTTTTCAGGAAAACTTAAATTGGCTTTTATGGTATTCCTATTGCTCTTGTTATGACTGTTGGAGCTATTATTGGTGCAAGACTTGCAATACTAAAAGGAAATAAATTTATTAAACCTGTATTCCTTTGTAGTAACTATAGTTTTTAATATTAAAAATGTCTGTGGAAATATTCTTTTTAATATTATATGTCATAAAAAACAGTTCACTGCTAGCTAGATTCTTAACGATAAAAATCAAGAGTTCGCTGTAATTTCGGCAAAACTTGCCAACAAGTTGGCTTCAAACACGCCAACAATTACTCGGCTCACTCTGTCTTGATTTTTATCTAAAAATTTAGAATGCAGTTTCACTTGTTTTTACACATATTTTACATACATTTTTATAAATTGAATGGGAGAAGAAAATTGGAAGAAATAAAAGTATATAAATTAGAAAATGAATTTTTGAAAGTTGAGTTTTTAAATTTAGGAGCTACTATTAAAAAAAGCTTGAAGTAAAAGATAGAATGGAAATTTTAGAAATATAGTTCTTGGTTTTTGATGATATTGAAAAATATAGAGAAAAATCCTGCATATTTTTGGAGCTGTGATAGGTAGAACCGCTGGAAGAATTAAAAATGCAGAATTAAAAATAGGAGATAAAAACATATAACTTAGACAGCAACAATAATGGAAATACCTTTACACGGCGGAAAAACTCCATCAGTCATAGATTTTGGACAGTAGAAAAAGATTGAAAAATGGTTTAGTTTTTCTATAGATAGTCCTCATTTTAGACAATGGTTATCCTGCTAATATTGAAAATTAAAGTTAGCTATATTTTTAAATAAAAATGAATTGAAGTTAGATATTTTGCTAAAGCTGATAGTTTAACTTATTTAAATTTAACTAACCATAGCTATTTCAATCTAAGTGGAAATCCTGAAAAATAATATCTATGAAGATATTTTTAAAAAATTAACTCTGACTATTTTAGTTGGCATAGATGAAAATTCTATTCCTTGTGAAACTATAGCTTTTAGACAATAATATTTTTTTGATTTCAGAAAAGCAAAAGAAATTAAAAGATTTTTACAGCCTCTGATATTCAAAAAGACTATTGCTAATGATGGCATAGACCATCCTTTTATCTTCAATGAAAAATAGGAAGATTAGAAATAGAAAAATCTTGAATCAGGAATTAAGCTCTCTGTTGAAACAGATAATCCTGCTGTTGTTATCTACACAGGAAACTATCTACAAGATATAGGTTTCAAGAAAACACTCAGCTATATGTTTTGAAACTCAAGAAGTTCCAAATCTATATCTTAATCCAAGTTTCATAGATGAAAAATAAGGCTTATGAAAGATATACAAA
>BNJT01001852.1_pt1 | contig 43247 bp, 62 predicted proteins | sample 8540491 | NCBI WGS metagenome assembly BNJT01 (sample SAMD00202455, study PRJDB9452) | human saliva metagenome | host: Homo sapiens | reverse complement strand
AATTAGATAATGGAGTTTATGAGATATTTATTAAAAAATGGGCAAATAACAAAAAATAAATAAAGAGAAAAATCTAACACCATATCAAAAACCGAGTATTTTTAAGTAATTATCCTGGCTTAAAAAATAGAAAAAGTATTTAAAAAAGTTTGGATAATATAGAATTAAAAATCTATTCTATCAATGAGATAAAAAGCTACTAATAAAGATAATTTGAGTGATGTGGAAAAGATAGAAATGATAAAAGAAGAAAGAATAAAAGAAATACATGAAATAGATTATCTTGTTGATTTCATAGATTATGGGCTTTCTTTTGTGCAAGATGATAAATATAAAAGAAATTATAGATTTAATTTATTTTAAGAAATTTAAAAATAGAAGGTGTTGCTAATAAATTAGGAATTGATGAAAGTACTGTAAAAAGAAATAAAAAGTTTATTAGTTGAGAAAAATAGCTAGCAACCTATTTCAAAAATGATATTTTGGAGAAGTTAAATAAATTAATTCCTTAAAAATTGCACCTTTTTGCACCCTTTTTGCCCTTGTTTACATTTTCTATATGTAATATAATGTTAATGTGTAAAAAAGGTTAAATGAAATTCATTCATAGAATCTTCCTTAATTTTTAGTGTATCGTTAGTAGTTATTGTGAGGCTCTACTCTAAAAAAGCCTCTGACAAATATTGGAGATTAGCTCAGTTAGTTAGAGCGTTTGACTGTTAATCAAAAATGTCATTGGTGCAAGTCCAATATCTCCAGCCATAATAACGTCAATACTCTCACAGCACTTAGATGTGCAGGATACGTTCCTATGTGGGGAGTTTTTATTTCAGGAGATTTTTATGAAAACATATAAAAAGTTTTTTTGATATAGGCTTTAGAGATGGAGTAAGTATTGTTTGTATTAGGAAAATTACATATAGGAAGCTATATAGATACACATACATCATTACTAAATAAAAGTATTAGGGACTAAATTTAGAATTTGAAACAGAAAAAGAAAGTTTAGATATAAACAGAAATTCAAAAAAATATAACAAGATTTGAGGATATTGAAGGGCAGTGTTTATTTGGAAAACTTAGCACAAGGGACGATATACTGGGAACATTTCAATGACAAAAATTATTAAATAAAATTGAAAAAAATTAGAACCTAAGTATAGGCACAGGAATTTTAAGTTACAAACAAAAAGAGGATAAACTGGAGGTGGAAGTAGCATTGAAATTAAATGTAAGGCAAAAAGTCTTTTTGTGAATATTATGTAGCTAGTGGTAATGCTACTGAGTCTGCGATAAATGCTGGATATAAAAGAAAAGTATGCAGGAGTAAATGCTGATAAATTACTAAAAAAATACTAACATTCAAAAAAATATTGAGGAACTACAAAGAAAAAAAGCAAAAAGGCAATAGGATTATGACAGCGATAGAAAGAAGAGAATTCTTAACATCAATGATAAAAGATGGAGCTGTTAAAGATACAGATAGATTAAAAAGCGTTAGATATACTAAATAAAATGGATGGAGAGTATACTCAAAAAGGTTGAGGTAAATGGCAATATAAACTCCAATCCATTTTCTAACCTTACTAACAGAGGAGTTAAAAGAAAAATTATAAAAGATTAAGTATGAAAAAATTCTTTTAGTTCCATGAGTCTTTTATACAAACTTTTCTAAAAGCTAATCCAAAAAGGAGTTAATTTAAAAACAAAAATTTCTAGTTTCAATATTGTATGATTGTTTTTAATTTAGAAACTATTTCTGAATTTTTAAATTCTTCATAAAAAAATATCAAAACTAATATATTCATTATATTTTTTATTTGGATCAATCCTAATCTCTCAAAATTATTAATTGAAATCTCATTTAAAATATAATCTTGGAAATAATAATTCTTATAAAAATAATTCTATTAGAATTTCAAGACTTTCATTTTGATTTCTTTTAATGACAGACATAGCAGGATTTCCTCCATGATGAAAAAGTTTTGAAAAGTTTAGCATCATAAGGAGTAAAGTTGTTTTATGATTTCAACAAAGCTATTTTGGATACTGGTGTTATAATCACTATCCATTGAAGCAGCTATAAGATTAGAGAACATTTCTCTTATTTTCCTCTTCTTCAATATAAAAATTTAGAAGCTTCTAAGGTTGGTATAATATACTCATTTTTAGGTTCTTGGAGATTTTTTTGTCAGGAATTTTAGAAATTTTTTTCAGCTATTGAAGGAATAAATTTTTCTTCCATAATCAATCTCCTTTTCTCAGACCATGAATGGATACAATGACCAATTGCACCATTCCATAAGTCAACTAAACTATTAACAATACCAACTGAAGACGCTTTTTACAGTTAATGTTGTTGCACCTGAGATAAGTATAGTTGTAATTGTTTGTTGATCTAACATATTATCGCCTCAAAAATTTTTTAAAATAATATACATTGTATCAAAGGAGAATGAAAATGTTAAGAATAATTTTAATTAGTATCATAACATCATATTTGGTAGTAAAAATATGTGATTTTTAGTAAAAAAATAAGGAGAATATATAATGACTTATGATAAAGAATTAATAAAATTAGAAGCTAAAAAGAATTAGCTAGGAGAGATTTTTGGTATTATTGTAAAATTACTAGGTAAAAAGACTTTTTACAATGATAGAAAAGAATATCTAAAAGATTTATGTAATCAGTTACAAAGTTTTATTGATTCTAATAAAAATATTAGTTATTAATATGCCTCAAGATTTGGTAAATCTTACACAGCAACCTTATTTGTTCAGTGGCTACTAGGAAGAAATAACAAATTAAAAATTATGACAGGATCATATAATGAAACTCTTTCTTCTACATTTGCTAAGCAAGTAAGAGATATAGATAGCAACAGAGCAGACACAAGGGGTAACAGTTTATAGAGATATGTTCCCAGATACTAAAATTAAGTATGGAGAAGCCTCAATGAATAAGTGGGCTTTGGAAGGGAGCCAAGTCATCAAAACTATTTGGCTACATCTCCAACAGGAACTGCAACAGGATTTGGAGCAGATTTAATAGTTATAGATGACAATAAAAACTCTGAGGAAGCATATAACTCTAATGTCCTTGAAAAACATATAGATTGGTTTACTAACACTATGTTATCAAGAACAGAAAAAGGTTTTTAAATTAATAATCATAATGACCAGGTGGGCAAGTAATGACCTAGCTGGTTTTATTTTATCTAATTATGATGATGTGGTTCATATAAATTATAAAGCTATCAATGATGATGGAACACCTTTAGATGAAGAAACGTTATCACTTGAGGATTTTGAGTTTTAAAACTAAGAATATGGCAAAAGAAATTGTATATGCCAACTACTAGCAAGAGCCAATAGACATCAAGGGTAGATTATACAGTGAATTTAAAACTTATGTTGATTTACCAAAAAGAAAAGATCGTTAAAATATCTGCCTATTGTGATACAGCTGATACTGGAGATGATTTTCTATGTAATATCATATATGCAGATTGCAAGGATAGTGCTTATATTTTAGATGTTATCTATACCAAAGAAGCTATGGAAATAACAGAACCTCTTGTTGCTGAAGCATATAAAAAGTTTAATGTAAATGTTGCAGATATAGAAAGTAACAATGGTGGTAGAGCATTTGCAAGAAATATCAGAAAGAATTACAAGAGATAAAGGAAATTATAAGACTGTTGTTAAATGGTTTCATCAATCAGGAAATAAGATAGCAAGAATATTTATCAAAATAGTGCTTGGGTAAAATAATAATATCTATATGCCTATAGATTGGAAAAAATAAATGGAGTGAATTTGCAAAAGATATTATTTCTTATCAGAAGGAAGGAAAGAACAAACACGATGATGGATACGATGTACTTTAACTGGTGTTGCTGAAAAAGTAATAAATAGAAATGAAGTAAGAACAATAGATAGAAATGTCTTAGGAATAAGATAAGAAAGGAGGATTAATGACTGTAGAAGATTTAAAAAGAAGCACTGGAGGCATTTATAAAAATGATTGCCAGAATTACAAAAATGGAAGATTATTATAGTGGAAAAACATAATATTTTGAATAAGAAAGATAGAAGCAATAAGAAAAAGATACTAAGTTGATTAATAATTATTCTGAATACATTGCGACTATTGCAACAGCATATTTCTTAGGAAAACCTATTTTCTTATGCTTTACAAGACGATAAGTTAAAAAAGATTTTGAAAAGTTATCTGAATATTTAGCAACAGAAGGAAGAGCAACAAGAAAAATTTTGAACATTCTCAAAACTGTAGTATTTTTGGTAAATCTTATGAGTTATGGTATAAAAAATGTGGATAATACTATTGGAAATGTAGTTGTAGATCCTCGTGATTGTTTTATTTTGAGAGATAATACGGTAAAAAGAAATAATTCTATGCTGTTAGATGGGATAAAACTAAAAAAATAAAGAGGATAAATGGGTTTATACATTAGAAGTTTATGATAGTACAAGTGTTACTACTTATGAATTTTTATCTGACACAGATAAAAAGAAGTTCAACTGTAACAGGCGAAACTAAACTACACGGATTTAATCAAGTCCCAATTATTGAGTTTTTGAACAATAAAAGGGCTAACGGAGATTTTAAAAAATGTAATTTCTTTGATAGATGGTTATAACTGAAGCTACTTCAACTGCTATTGATGATATGAAGATTTTTACAGATGCGTACTTAGTTTTTGGTTAATATGGGTGGAACTACCGATGAAGAACTAGAAAGAATGAATAAAAAATAAAGTTATGCTTATTAATGATCAAGGTGATGCTAAATGAGCTTGTTAAACAAGTTAATGATAGTTATGCTCAAAATAATAAAAATAGATTGAACCAGGACATTTCATAAGTTTTTCTATGATACCAGACATACCAAGACAAAGAGTTTTCTGGAAACAGTTCAGGAGTTGCACTCGGATATAAGTTATTAGCACTAGAACAATTAGTGACACAAAAGGAAATGTATATTTTAAAAAGGCTATTAATCAGAGATTAGAACTTATGATAGATTTTCATAACTTAAAAATAAAATCTACTGATATTCAAAAAGTTTTTACTAGAAATGTTCCAAAAATTTAGTTGAGCGGCAGATACTGCTCAAAAATTACAAGGAATAGTATCACATGAAACTATTTTTATCTACCTTGCCATTTATAGAAGATGCAAAAGGAGAGTTAGAAAAATAAAAAGCTGAAGAAGATATTAATGCAATAAAAGATATGAATACTCCATTAGGAGTTGGTGCTGATAGTTCAAAAAGAATAGAGCATATTGGGAAGAAAGGCAAGATTAAAAAGAGAATCTAAGGCATTTACTACTATTCAAGATATTGAAAAAGAGTATAAGATTGCACTTTCAAAAAGCTAAACAGGATATAATTAAAGAAATTAGCAGAATAACTACAACTTATATGAATGATAATATTCTAAATTATAATGAAGCTTTAGAAACATTTTAAAAGGTGATGATTATAAAGTTTGGAAAAAGATTTACATGATTATATGAAAGAATATAACAAACTTTTTAAAAGAATGCACCTTTACAAGCACAAAAATTATATTTAGAAATTGAAACATTATCTGCTAAAAGTCGTATAAGTAGATTAGACAGTCTTAAAACTCAAATTGATATGGAGCTTACTAAGTTGATATTTGGAGTTGAGGATAATGCTAAGAATACTTTAACATCAGTTTATAGAGATACTTTTATAGAAGTAACAAAAGATTTGAGGCATTAATGCTATCGTCAGTAGAGATAAAGATAAAAACAGTTTTAGATAAAGCCTTGGAGTGGTGCTAATTTTTCTCAGAGACTTTTGGAGCAATACAGATAAACTAGCTGAAACAGTAAAAGCAAGAAATAGTTAATGGTATGATACAAGGGATTAATCTTAAAACTATGACTAAAAAGAGTTTCTGAAAAAATTTGGAGACAGCTAAAAAGAATGATGTTGAAAGACTTCTAAGAACTGAAGTTAGTATGTTTTTGAATCAAGCTACACTTGATGGGTATAAAGAAGCTGGAATAGAAAATACGAATTCAGTGCTACTTTGGATAGTAGAACAAGTCAAATTTGTTCTGAGGTTGCATGGTAATATATTTGAAATAAAAATATAGCTGTTGGATTAAATTATCCACCTATACCCCAAGATGCAGAAGCACAACTATCCCAATTAGTGATTATGAAAGCTTAGTTAAACAAAGGTAGAGAAGAAATAGAAAAGAATAATTATATTTTTAGATGATTCTAACAATGAACAATTGACAAATGATGAAAATAAGAGTATAACTAAAGAAAAAGATAATTTTTGAAGAAGCTATAGCTAAAGTTTTTAGAACATGGAAATAAAACAGGAAACAGAAGCTCTAATGTGGTTAGATTTAAATGGAAATACGATAGTCCCGTTTGCTACAGGAGATAAAAAAATTCAGTGGGCATTCCAAGAGAAACAATGTTATTTTTAAAGTAAACAAGTAGAATCTAGTGTTATATCTTTTGCATAATCATCCATCAAGTTCATCGTTTTTCTCCTGAAGATATAGAATGTTGCATGTATATTATCATCTGTCAAAGAAATGAGTTGTAGGGACATGACGGTACTAAATATTATTTTAGAAATAGGAACTGGACAAAGAAAAATTTAAGAGAAATAAGAAAAACTTATGACGATATTGCTCATGATCTTGAAAGTAATTATTGGAAATTATGACGATGATTTTGGGAGATAGAAAAAGCATGGAAAAGAAGTCACTCATATGATAAATGAGGCTCTAGCTAAAAAGTTTAATTGGAAATATAGGAGGAAAATAATGAATAAAAGATGTATTGGTTCCTGATGAATACTTTATCGATTTTTCTTTAACTAAAGAAGAAAGAGAGAGGAAAAGAATATGAAGAAGCATGTGAAAAAGCACATAAAGAATTAGGTTTAGAAACAGATAAATAAAATAATTAACTTAAAAGCACTCAGCTAAAAAACTAGAGTGCTTTTTAATTTGCAAAAGAAAGGAAGTACAAATATAAATATTGTCGTACTGATGGACGTTAAACATCTGGATATGGATATAGTCAAACAGGACTTTAAAACAGGAGGATAAAAATGAAAAATTTAAAAATTAATATTCAACTATTCGCTTAGAACCAGGAGTAGTAGAAAAACATTTACTCAAGAAGAAGTTGATAAAATGATTGATAAAAAGATTTGCAAGAATGAAAGCAGACTTTGAAAAAGAGAACTTGAAAGACAGCATAATGAATCTATTGAAGATTATGAAGAAAGAATTAAAAATGCTAATCTTACTGCAGAAGAAAAGCATAAAAAGAACTTGAAAAAATTCAAAAACTTAGATGCAAGAATGCTGAACTTTCAAAAATAAAGACAGATGAAAATCAAAAGAGCTACATTAACAAAGTATAAAATTCCAGATAAATTTTTAGATAGAATTAGTGGAGTTACAGAAGAAGAAATAGAAGCATCTGTTAAAGGTTTTTGCAGAGTAATGAGGTGAATATAAAAAGGACTTGGTGCTAATGGTGTACCAGGAGCTATGAATGGTGGAAGTGAAGACAAAGAAATATACAAAGAGGAATTTTTCAAAAATGAGCTTTGTCTGAAAGAACAGAATTATTCAATACAAATAAAAATTATATGATGAATTGAAAGGAGAATAATATGGCAGGGAGAAACAAAGTAGAACATTTAATAATACCAGAAGTATTAGAAGATGGTAAGACAAGAATTACCTCACAAATTGGTATTTGAATATCTTAATTGATATTAACAACAAGTTAGAAGGAGTACCAGGAATGTATATCTATACCTAAATGGGGGTTGTTAGGAATAGCTGAAGATGTTGCAGAATTAGAGAAGTTCCTTATGAAAATCTAACAACATCTAAAACAGAGGTAACAATTAAAAATAGCTAAGGGGTTCATTTTTCAGATGAGGCACTATTATCTGGATATGGAGATCCTTTGGGAGAAGGAGTTTCTCAATTAACAGTATCTGTTGCTAGAAAAATTGACTCTGATGTATTGGATGAAATTAAAAAGGCAAAATTAAAATACAATAGAAAAATCTGTTAAATTATCTTATGATGTTTTAGCAGATGCTTTAACTAAGTTTGGAGAAAAATTGACACGCCTAGAGTTATAGTTTTATAACACCAGACCAATATGCAGATTTAAGAAAAGATAAAAATTTCTTAGCTTTAAAAAGATATTGCTGGTAAACCACTAATGATGTCAGGAGTTATTGGAGAACTTTGTGGAGTTCAATTAGTTGTAACATCTAATCCAGGTATCATAAAAGGGAACGAAGTAACTAACCCTATTGTAGAAGCAGGAGCTATTGGTTTACTTTTAAAAAGAAGTCCACAAGTTGAGAAAAGCAGAGATATTGACCATAAAGCAACTAAGGTTAATATAGACCAGCATTATGGAATTTTACATAAAAATGATACAAAGATATTGTTACTCATAACTAAAAACCTGATATAACAGTATCTGAAGCATAATTTATTTAAGCACTTAGATTATATATTCTAGGTGCTCATATTTGAGAGTTATAAAAAGGCAGGAGAATACTCCTTCTTTTTATTTCTTGAAATTTTAATATATTTTAAATATTAAAATATATTTTTATCAAATAAAATTAATTTATTAAAACTAATACATAAAAAGAATATAAATAACTAAATATAAACATAATTAAAATATTACATATTTATAAAGTATTTATTTTTATATTTATTATAAATAATATTTATAGGTTAATATAAAATAAATTTTATATTATTAACAATTATTAATGTATTTTTAATTATAGAAAATAGACAAATATTTTAATTGTTAAATTATTTTTAGAAAGTGAAATATGGAAGAAATTTACAATAAAATAATTGAAAAAGTGAAAGAATTAACAGATATTAGCAACGAAAGCTAGATTGAAAATTCAAGTAACTATTTTTAGTTAAAAATCTCTAAACTTTATGAATAGAGAGATGATTTTCCAGAAGATTAATAGATCCTGTTGCTGAGCATTTAGCATTAAAAACTATTGAGAGAAACAAACTTACAAGGTAATATTTCAAAAAGTTACTGAAGGAGATACAACAATAGAATACAACACATCTAATAACACTACTGATGTAAATGTTTTTATCGTTAAAAAGTCAATTATTTAAGTTTAGAAAGGTTGGAACTGTATGAGTATTTTTAGATAAGTTGCATACTGATAAAGTTACAGTTATTAGATCTGTTGTAGTTGTAGATGAATATGGAGGAGCTTTTGAGAACAAAGAGAAAATATTAAGCAATATTCCTGCAGACTTTCACAGAAATGGTTGAGAAGTGTTACACCAGAATAGAAGTTAATAGCAGTGGACAAGAATATAAAACTGTTTGTAGGCTTAAATGTAGATATTAAACAAAAATGATTTGTTGAAAATCACAAGAAAAGCAGATGGAGAACTTTATATTTTTAAAAGCATCTAAACCTTTGGCTTATAACATCATAAAACACAAGGAAATAGCCTTAATAGAAGTTTCTGAAAAGTGAGGGTAGATTATGGAACTTAAAAGGATTTTAAAAGAGTTCGATAAAATTCTTGATGAAATAAAAACAAAAAGCTCCACAAGCTACTGAAAAATTTTTAATGTTACAAGCAGAAGAATTAATTGGAGATGTTAAAGAATTAACTCCTGTTGGGAAATCTGGACATTTAAAAGGTGGATGGCATAGAGAGAATGGAAAAAGATTAACTGGTAAGAGGTTTTTCTCAAATTGTGTTTTAATATTTGCTGATTATGCCACCTCATGTTGAGTATGGTCATAGAGTAGGAAGAAATAAAACAAAAATTTGTCAGAGGGTAGATTTATGCTTAGAACAGCAGTAGCTATGAGACAGATTAAATTCTATAAAGATTTAAAAAATTTTTTTATGGGAGGTTATTAAAAAGAAATGAAATGGGCAGATATAAAGAATGCATTAAATAAGATTATTTCTGAAAAACTAAAGGTAAACCCATATAGTGAGGATATAGATAATGTCAAAAACCTTGTTTTTATAGATTTAATTAGTTATAAAAAGAGATTTAACTCTGAATATAGAGAGCTAAAAAAACTATGAATATTGATATTATCTATTATCCAAAAACTAATGGAAAGCTAACTAACGCTGAGATATTGAGAATTTAGAAAACTTAGATGATGCTTTGGAAATAGAAAGGTAAAAGGTTTTACATGTACTAGATAGATTCTAACTTTAAGAAATACAGATATAAAAATTGTAGATAGAGTTGGGGCATTATGTATTTACATTAAGTTTATACGATTTATATGGAAAAACCTTATGATTATGAACTTATGAAAGATTTAGAATTGAGATTTAAAGAAGGAGGTAGCAATTAATGGGAAATGAAGTAGGACAAATAAAAGCTAGTCCAAACATTAACATAGAGTTTAAAACTCTTGCAACAACTGCTATACAAAGAAGTGAAAGAGGTATAGTTTGCTTAATATTAAAAAGATACTAAGAAAACTACAAAAATGGAATATTCTAAAAACAATAGCTGATTTAAAAAGATGATGAATGGGATGCTAAAAATGTTAAGTATATTAAATTAGCAATGCATTATGGGGCTAAGAAAATATTAATTAGAGTATTGCAAACAGGAGAAAAATTTAGATGATGTTCTAGGTAGATTTAAAAGAAAGAAAAATGCATTGGTTGGCTTATCCAGGAGCAGAAGAAACAGATGACCAAAAAGCTTGTAATTTGGACTAAACAAGTATTTGGAAATGATGGAGCAATAGGAAAAACAGTAAAATATGTTTCTAGCTTTGCTGACAATACTAGATCATGTGGCTATTGTAGAGTTAGGAAATACAGGAACTTATAAGTCTATTTATGGAGATTTTTGCAGCTCAAGAATACACTGCGAGCAATAGCAGGACTTATAGCAGGAATGCCAATAAATAGATCGGCTGATAACTTTTTGTTATGTCAGATTTAAAAAGAAGTAGATTACTTTGAGCCTAAACTTGGTAAATTCTCTCTATATAATGATGATGAAAAAGTTAGGGTTAATTATGGTGATTGAACTCAAAAACTACTTTTGATAGCACTTGGAAGAAAGATACAAGAAAAATCAAAAATAGTTGAGGGAATGTGCTTTTATAACTGATGACATAAGAGATACATTTAAAAAATTATTGGTTAGGGAATTTACATAAATGACTATAACAATAAAATGAATTTCTGTTCTAATGTTACTAAGGTTTATTTTAAAGAAATGGCTCCAAATGTATTAAGTGGAGACTATGATAATAAGATTGAAATAGACTTAGAAGCACAAAAGAGATTAATTGTTTTAGATAAAAAGATCCAGAAGAAATGACTGAAAATGGAAATCTTAAAAATATCCTAGTGGTGATGATGTATTTTTAACTGGCGATGTTAGATTTTGCAGATACAATGTCAAATCTTTCTTTGGTTATAAAGATGTGATAGGAGGTAAAAATGGCAGATACAACAATAAGAGGTTATCATACTATTGCTGGAGCTCATGGTACTCTTTGGATAGACAATGAAAAAAATAGCAGAATTTACAAAAGTAAATGCAAAAAGTAACAGCTGACAGAAAAAGATGTACAATTAGAGCTTATCTGTTGATAGTAAGATTGTAGCCTTTAAAAGGTGAGGGTAGTGTTACTCTTGAAAAGGTATACTCGAGAGGTAAAAAGATACTTGAAAAAATTAGTAAAGGAAGAGATGTTAGAGTTAGGATAGTTACTAATTTAGCTGACCCAGATACACCAGGAAAAGCAAGAAGAAAGAATTTCTTTTTAGATAATGTATGGTTTAATTCAATAGACTTGATCAATATTGCTAGAGGAGAAGTAGTTGAGGAAGAGTATCCATTCGGATTTACTCCTGAGGATCTAAAAATATGAAAATAATATAAAAATAGGAGGATAAAAATGTTAGCGACCATTGAAGATTTATTGAAAAGCAGGAAAAGAAAGAGAAAAAGAAAAAAATTTTGAAAGTTTTAGTAAAAGAATTAGATAGAGAAATAGAATGCGAAACTATTAGTCTGTAAGGATTATTTAGATATAATCTTAGAAAATAAACAAGATTCAGATGTTGAAGTTATTTACAATTCTTGCTCTATTTTTAGAGATGACAAACTAATAGATGAATTAAAATGTAATATGAATCCAACAGATGTGGTGGAGAAAAATTTTATCATTTTCAACTATTTACTCTTTAGGCTAAAACTATTTTAGAAAAATCAGATATATCTCAAGCTGGAACTATAAGCAAATTTATTTCTGTTATAGATGATGATATAAAAACTAATAAAAAAACGGATTGGATAACTTTCACAATTTCTAAATATATATTAAGAGGTTATCCTCTCCGTGAACTTCAAACTTTATCAAAAAGTGAATTATATATATAGAATTTTAATTGATGAAATGAGTTGACTTAATAGCATTATAAAAAGTATAATAAGAAAAAAAGCTGAAAAGGTGGTAGTTCTAAATGATAGGGTTTAATTATAATTATTCTTATAATAGTGTATGCAGGGAAATATTATAGATGGACTGAAAGATTAGGGTTATTTTTAAATCTATGGGAATTACTGCTTTAGTTGTATTTAGTGTTGTTGGACTTGCTATAATAGTAGGAAATGCTAATTGAAAAATAAGTTTAGAGATTAAGAGAGTTTTTAACTCTCTTTTTCTTTAGGAGGATATATGAAAAATGAAAAAGGAATAATACTACCAATTTATGATGAGAAAAATAATTGGATTGGTAATATATTAATAAATGAGATAATTTAAAAATGGATATCATATAAAAAGAGGTTTAAACAATGAGTGGAAAATCAAAGCAAAAACAGAAAAATAAAAGATATCAGAGAAAAACTATATAAAAAGCACTATCTCATCTATATAAATTAAAAGATGAAATAGTGCAAGAACTAAAAAATATGGAAATTAAAGTAAAAATTATAAATTTTTCAAAGCCTTTAACTTCTTTAAAAAATTTTGCTAAAAATAAGTAAAGAATATTAGAATAAATTATATTTAAAAAGAGGGGTTGGAGTTATGTTTTAACATTTATTATTTTTACTGGAATAGCTGTTTTGCTATATTAATGTATCAAGATTATCTAAAAGAAAAGGAAGAAATCAAACAATATGGAAATTTTTCTAAAAAGGAACAAAATGTAACATTAGATGAATTTATAGAAGAAAGAGATAAAATGGATAAAAATTTTCTGAAAATGATGTCCTGTGGGCTATTTATAATAAAAAACTATTAAGTCATTTCTTTAAAGATTTTGGATTATACAGAAATGTATTGTTAGATATGGCAGAAATACTACATAGAGAGAGAAAAAGAAGAATTAAGATTTTTATTTTAAAAGTTTTATATTTGCGATTTAAGTGGAATGGGTAATAATAATTCATTGTACTCTAAAGATACATTAATAATTGTACCTCATATATACAAAAAGATTATTAAATCTTAAAGAGATATTTTTACTGAAAATATGATTGATGATTGTTTCAAAATAAAACTTCCTTTTAATTATTGTAATGAAGAAATATTTATAAATATTATAAATGATATTTTTGAGGAAGAAAATTTAGTAATGATTTTGGATAAGTATTTAGATGAAATGAGGAAGAACCTATTTAATGGTTCTTTTTATTTTTAGAAAACTTTCTCTTGACTTTTTGTCAGACATTATTGTATAATTTTTGTCAGACAAAAAAGGTGAGTGATAAAAATTGCTTTAAAAATAGGTCGTCCGACTGATGAACCCGAAATCTCATAGAATAACTGTTAGAATTGATGAAGAAAGCAAAAACTTTTAGATGAATATTGTTTAAAAAGAAGTCAAACCAGCAGAAGCTATAAGAATTGGGATAAAGAAGTTAAAAGATGACTTAGAAAATTAAAAATAGAGTGTTATACCCCGCTAAAAGTATTAAACACTCTACCCCAAAGTATTGGTATGTAAATATTATACACTGCATACCTCTATTTTGGCAACTAAAAATTTAAAATGGAGGTATATGTATGCAAATATGGAAAAAAGTAATCAAAGAAAGTAGAAAACATTTAACGACTCATTATGATATGACATTTGACCAATTAAATGATATTAGAGATAATTCAAAAAGGAATTTTTGAGATGATACATAAAAGCATTTATGTTTTGGATTTGGTCAAGGTATAAAATGTCAAAAAGAAAAGAGGTAAAAGTGAATAAAAATGGAAAATAAATTGGTAAAAATAAATAATGTAGAACTTGGTATAAAAGAATATAAAAAAGAAAAGAGTAGTAACTGCTTGGGATATAGCAGATGTACATGAAAAACAAGTATATCATGTAAATGAAGTTTTTAGAAATAATATAGATAAATTTCAAGAAAATAGAGATTATTTTAAAAATATCTTCAAAGGAATTTTTAGCATCGTTCAAAAACGATTCAGAAAATACCCTAATAATGTCAAGGAAATATTTTTATTTACAGAAAGGGGATATTTAAAAACTAACTAAGGCGTTTAATGATGACCTATCTTGGAAAGTTCAAGATTTACTTGTGGATAGTTATTTCAAAACTTAAAGAACTTAAATCAAGTATAGATAAAGATAAAAAGACTTGAAATAATGGAAAAAATGCAAATGTAAGAATGGCTAAAAAATGTTAAAATCTTTAATACCATTCTCAAAAAGTGAAAGATATAAGGAAATATTAGTATCAGAAGCAACAAAAGTTTTAACAGGTAGAGAACTAATCCCACCACCAGAAGTGGAGGCAAAAACTATAACTGCCACTCAAATAGCAGAAAGAAATTAGGAGTATCTGTTCAAAAGATAGGTATTATTTCTAATAAATACAACTTGAAAACAGAACAAAAATGGATACTGGGTTCATGAAAAAGCAAAAAGTATTGTAATAAAAAGAAATTCCTAATTTTAGATATTTTGAGCATATGATTGAAAGAAATTTAAGAAATATATTTAATAAACACTAAGAGAGTATAAAAAGCTCCTCTTTTTATTGGAGGTGAAAAATTTGGAACATGTATTAAAGTGCAACTCTTGAATTAAAAGATAAGTTTTCTTCAAAAAATAAAATCAGCTAGTAAAGAATTAGGAGCTTTTACCAAAAATACAACACATGTGAAAGGGGCAGTAAAGGAAACTGCTGATTGTATAAAAAGTAGTTTTTGAAAAATTTAAAAACTTAGCAATAGGATTTGGAGCCTTTAAAGGAGTTAAGGCTGTATTTGATTTTTGTAAAGATGCCTATACAGGATATGCTAAATTAGATACATGCAATAACAAGAAATAGAGGAATAATGAGAGCCTCCACTGAAGATACAGCAAAATTAAAAATCACAAGTTTTAGAGCTTGGAAAAAACTATGCCTTTTACTGCTCAAGAAGTTGCAGAAGCTCAATATTATCAAGCTATGGCTGAATGAAAAACAAATGAAGTATTGGAAATGACACCCAAACTTTTAAAAATGTCTATTGCATCAGGGCAGGGATTTAGCTAGTACATCAGATATGCTAACAGATAATATTTCAGCTTTTGGCTTAGCTTTGGAAGACGCAGACAGACTTATGGATGTTATGGTAGCAACAGCGAATAATGCTAACACTGATATAGCTGGACTAGGTGGAAGCATATAAATATGTTGCATCAACTTCAAAAAGTTTTGAGAGTATGGAAGAGGTAAATATATTATTAGGAACTCTTGCTAATAATGGAATAAAAAGTCAGGACAAGCAGGAAGAAACTTGGCGACTGTCTATACAAGAGACTTTGCAAAATCTACTCCTGACATAGATAAAGCTTTAAAAAGTTATGAATTTAAAGTTGTATGATAGTCAAAGGTAAATTTAAAGGATTAAGAAAAATTGTGGGAAGAAATGAGACCAATATTAGCTAGAATGACTGACGAAAAAGAAACTTTATTTTAACTACTATTTTCGGTTCTGAACAGATGAGAATTATAACTTCACTCTTAGGAACATCTAAAGAAGGTTTTGATACTCTTGCTAACTCTATATATAATTCAAAGGAGCATCAGAAGATTTTTATAATCTACAAAAAGATACACCTGAAAATAAAATAAAAGCATTGGCTAGTGCTTGGGATAATTTGAAACTACATATAGGAGAAGCAGCTGGATACAGCTATAACAAGTCTCATTGAAAAATTTAACTGGAAAAATTATTGAATTAACAGAAAGTGATACATTTTTCCAAAAGAAAATGTTCAAAGCATTTTTGATACGGTTGTAGGGTATCTAAATACAACAATAGATTTAGTATCTGATTTAGCAACATTATTAGAACCTGTAATATGGGGACTTAAAAGTAGTAGGAAAAACTGCAGAAATAGGTAAAAAATATAGGTTCATATTTTATGACTAATAAGTCTATTAAACAAAACAATCTTGAATCTGAGATAATAGAAAAATAATAATAAAAAATTTGGCAGATGAGACCTGAAACAAAGGAAGAAGAGAAAAAGGAAAAACTTTTTATTAAAAACGAACACAAGAGTATTGGAAAGAATATGGAGAGAGAATTGAATTGAAAGCCAAAAATGGAGACCCACATGCCATAAAAGATTTAGTATATAAACCTTTAGGAAATAGTATAGAAGAAATAACAGAAGCTTATGACATGATGTATCAAAAAAACTAAAAGAAAAAAATAGATGGTTTAGCTTCTCAAGTTGAGTACCGCTTAGAGATACTACAAATTCTCAAAAGCCAATATATAAAAACTAAAGAAAATAAATGATGTTATAGGTATAAAAGCCAATAAGAGATACAAAAGTTAAATGATGCATTTTTCTCCAGAAGTAAATATAGAAATAGATAAAAAGTAAAAATTCTTGAATCTAAAAAGAGAATATCCCTACTATCTCCCTATTATTAATCTTAAAAATGACAAAGATAAATTTGTAAAAGATAAAAGCTTTAAATCTACCAATAAAAGATATTTCTAATAAAAAAGAAGAACCTAAAAAGAAATAATAAAAAAATAGCAACTCCCTGAGTTACGATAAGTTAACTTCAAAATTGATTAGTGCTTTTGAAGAACAAAGAAAAATGTAAAAACTGTAGTAGAAAATAAAACTCTGAACTATATAGCTAAACCTTCTGAAAAATAAAGTTCCAGAAGTAAAAAAGGTAATAATGATATTAAAGTTCCACCTCAAAAATGTTACATTTTTCTCCACAAATAAATTTAAATATGGGGAGTTGTAATAAAAAAATGAAGCAGAATGTTAGAAAGTTGCAGAATTGAGTAAACAAAAAAATTATAAAAATTTAATGAATCATGTACAAACAACAAAATAAAGGATGCTAGGTATGAAACCAACATTTATTTTTATTGAAAAATTCTACAAATACTCCTTTTTCTTTTGTGGTTCCACCTTTGGATTTAAAAGATTGAGAGTGAGCAAGACACACAGATTTTTAAAAATAATTGACATAGGAGAAAAAGACATTAATAGGAAATAGAAAAGCAGAAAGAATTACATTTTCTACATTTTTCCTAATCTTAAATCACATTTTTAATTATTTATTGTCTGCAACACCATCTGGAAGTGTAGAAACATTGACTAAATTAAAAACGATAAAGAGCCTTTAACTTTAATTGTTCCTGAATTCAACATATTTTTAAATGCTATATCCAAAAGTTTAAATTTTTTTCTATAGTTGAGAGAACTGGAGATATAGATGTTGAAATAAGTTTAATTGAAATTAGTAAAAAAATAAAACCTTGCTAGATGTAGCAAGAGGCTTACTTCAAAAGGTGATAATATGGAAAAAGTAAAAATATATGTTAATGGAAAAGAATATAAAAATATTTTTATTCAAGTAATTTGGAGTGGTGCAATTCATGGAACGGCTAGAAAATTAGAAGTCGAGTACTTAGGAGATATCATAACTGAAATAGGAGATGAAATTGAATTTTCTTATGATGATGAAAAATTATTTGTTGGAAAAAGTATTTTTTTCATTCAAGAAAAGGAGATACTGATGTTAAAACATTCTATGCTTATGATAATTCTATTTATCTTAATAAAAAAATAACTTTTGTTAAAAACTTCTTTAGAAAAACCAAGTGAAATATTAAAAAGAAATATGTGGAGAACTTAATTTAAAAGTAGGTAAAAATACCACAAGATGAAGTTACTTTTGTACTTATCCAGCTATTGACAGAAGCGGATACGAGATTATATTAAATGCTTACACTATTCAACATAGAAAAAAATAAAAAGATTTATTCTATCGTGAGTAATGATAAAAGCAATAGATATAGTTGAGCAAGGAACACATGCTGATGTTCTTTTTAACAAGTGCTGATAACATTTCTACATCTTCCTATGAAGAAAAGCATAGAAATATGATAAATCAAATAGTTATCTATAAAGTAGAAAACGAAAAGCAACAAATACTTAATAAAGTAGAGAATGCAGAAGATAAAAAGAAATTTGGATTATTTCAACAAGTTATGCAATATGAAAAAGATATAGATAATATAGCAAATGCTAAGGATATGCTAAAAAGTGTTGAAAAAAGTTCGAGATTACATTGCTTAGGAAATATATTAATTCAAGCTGGATACAATATAGGGAATACAAGAGCCACATACTGGACTTGTTGGAGATTTCTTAGTTAAATCAGATACTCATATTTTTGAGGGAGAAACCCATTATTGTAATATTGAGTTAGCTTTTGAAAATGTTATGGATAAAAGCAGAATTTGAAAAACAAAGAAAAAGTTAAAAAGTGATAAAAACTAAAAAAAGTAAAAAGCTAAAAAAAGAGAAAAAAATAAAAAGTAGATAAATTAAATCAACTGTTTCAGAAGGGGAGGATAAAAATGGTGACTTAGGATTAATAATAGGTGAAATGATAGGGACAAAGCTACAAAAGGAACATCTATCATAAAAGGCATCTGTAGTCACTCCACCACCAAACTTAACTATTGAATTTGATGGTCAAGTTATACCAAGTGAGCAAATTTACTGCAGTAATTACTTATTACCACATTATCATAGGGATTACAAGATAGATGGGATATTGATGAAATAAAAAATAGATGTATCTAACTATGACTATGATAACGATACTTCAGATACTATGGGACATAAAATTCCAAAATTGAGAGGAAAAGGAAAAATATCAAGGCAATGGAACATACAGATCTCACAAGGATATCTGGTTTGAAGATACACTTCAAAAAGGCGATGAAGTGCTAGTGCTTGTCATGGGAGTGTATTATGTGGTTGTAACAAAAAATAGTAAAAATGCCAAGTAAAGCAATAGAGGGGTGTAATGTGGAAAAAGATTTTAATATTTTTCTTGAAAAACGGATACAGAAGTTGAAGAAATGCCAACTTTTAAAGAATATGCTATAGATTTTTAAAACTGGAGAATATATAAAAGATGATAATGATATTAAAGTTTTAGAGAAAAATGAAGCTTTAAAAAGTATGGATATTTAAGGTATTAAAGACTGAAAGATTTAGATATACTGATGTGCACAGTGATGACTATGGAAGTGAATTAGAAACTAATATAGGAACTATCTATCATAAAAACAGTTAAAGATGCTTTAATGATAAAATCAAATAAGAGATACATTATTAGTAAATCCTTACATCACAGAGTGTTATAACTTTGAAATTTCTAATGAAGAAGAATATGTTCCACAGATAACCTTTAATGTAAGAACTATATATGGAGAACTAGAAATGGAGGTGTAAAGTGAAAGATAGAATAGAATTAAGAAATAATTTCTTAGATAATCTTAAAAACCCACTTTCAAAAATGGAAGGAACTTTCAATTTTGATATTGTCAACATTTGGAATTACAGCAGAAGAAGTTTATAAAGAGTTAGAGTTTTGGGAGAAACAAACATTCATAGATACAGCTACAGAAGATGAATACATTGATAAACATGCTCTAATGTTTGGAGTAAAAAGAAGAGTTGGAACTAAGGCAAAAGGAACTCTAAAAATAACAGGAAAAAGCAAAACTCTATCATAGAAGAAAATACAATATTTCTTAATAGAGATGGTATAAAGTATAAATCTTTAAGAAAAGAATATCTTAGCACAGCTGGAGTTGCAGAGATAGAAATAGAATGCTTATCAGAAGGAAAAAAATAGGTAATGCTTGCAATAGGAGAAATTACAACTTTTGAAATTCAAAAAATAGCAATATCTACAGTGTTACGAACGAAAAAAAGAAATTATAAATGGATATGATAAAGAACCCTAATTCTGTACTTGTAGCTAGAGCTAAAGAAAAAGCTACGAGACCTGCTCATAGTGGAAATATCTATGATTATGAGCAGTGGGCTAAGCAAGTTGATGGAGTTGGAAAAGTCTTAGTAAAAACCTCTTTGGAATGGAAACGGAACTGTTAAAGTTCTAATTGCTAATTATAATAATGATATAGCTGATTCTAGTCTAATTCAAAAAGTTAGAGAAAGAATACAAAGTGATGACGGTAGACCTGTTGGAGCTGATGTAACTATAGAAAGCTTTAGAGCTAAGACTATAAACATAGAAGTTAATACTATATTAAAAATCTGGATATGTTTTATCTGATGTAAAAGAAAAGATTGAATCTCTTTTGAAAGCTGTTATAAAAAAACTAGGAATGCTACATTTGAGAAAGCTAACAAGATAATACTATCTATCAATCGTTTTGAGAAAGCTATTTTAGAAATAGATGGAGTAAATGATAACTTTGTAAAAGTAAATAATTCTAATTCTAATATAGAAATTGCCGATGATGAAATTTTAGTAGTTGGGACAGTGATTATAAAATGAGCAATAGATTGATTAAGAAAGTTTCAAAAAATAGCTAGAAACACTTTTACAAGAAGATTTAATAAGAACACTAGATTTAATCTGTGAATATGCTAAAAATGATATACAAAAATACAAAGGAGCTATTATTTATAGCTTTTTTTAATGAGCAACAAGTGACTAATTATGAAAGGTTTATGGAATTAGACTATAAAAAAATGGTTGGAGTCTACAGGATAGAAAAAGACAGAATTATCTATACTTTACTATCGAAGAATATCTTTACTCCACAAGTTTTAAAGAACAAGCAAAGATATTCACAAATGGAGAAATTGAAGTTATTGAAAATTACAATGATTATTCTTTCATAATAAAGATTTACATCAGTAGTCGGAATACCTCAGAACTTAGATAATTTCAAGAATTTCATTTACATTAATAAACCAGCACATCTAAATTTCAAAATTGAGTTTAGATACAAACACACATAACCAAGTGGCTTATTTGACTCATAATAGCTTAAAACTTAAAAAACACATAAAAGCAATTTATGATACTAGACTTTATAATGATGCCGATATTATTGGAAAATACCACAAACATAATGAGTTAAATTCTATGAAACATGTATCTTTAAAGACTATAAAAAAACAGAAGTATTTATGATGAAAGGAGATAAGAATGTCAGAATATACTAAGTATTTGAGATTAATTAAACCAGGAGGGAAATGATTATTATAACATAGATGATTTTTAATCAAAACTCAGAATTGATAGATAAAGAAACAGAGAAATTAAACAATGCTGTCACAAAAATCCAAGAAGGAGCAACAAGAGGAAAGCAGGGATAGTACAATATGGAACTACTGAAGGAAAAGCTCTTGAAGGTATGATGTTAGCTAGAATGTTTGGATGTGTGGGCTATGGTGGAGATATACAAGATCCAGGGGCTAAAAATGTGAATTACGTTTATTTCGATAGAAACACTAGAAAAAATGTATAAGTGTTTAAATCAAAAATTCAGATGTGTCGGCTAATGTTGCTAATTTTTATTCCACTTGACAATAATAGTCTTTTTGGATAGATTGGAAAATCTATACATCATTTTATACAAGAATTATACTCAAACCCAGCAGGTATTAAATTTACTGTATTTCAGTATGGTAGCTTAATTCTTATAGTTGCATATGCATTTGGTACAGAAAAATTAAAATTATGGAACTACTTATAAATGCAATTTACCTTTATGATTGTTACAACTCGTATACATCTATAACTGGAAAATAACGGAAGTAGTGGACATTTTTATTTAGATAAAAATATTTTAATGGTTAAATCAACTGATATCAGAAACCTTCTTACAAACACATTTATGGGGCAGTTAACAACTTTTTAATCTAATTAGCTTTTTAGCGGGGTAGCTGATAGTAAAATAAGCCCTGCATTATCATCTGCTTCAGATTTTACTAAATTCCCGTTAGCATACAAGAAAAATGTATTAGATTTAGAACTATTTCTATAAAGAAGCACTAAAATATAGAGTCTCATTTGGTCTATACTTTTCAGGCAAATTAAAAATAGGTGTGTTAGCTTTTATTAAAAATGCTGTTCCACTGTCAACTATAAGAGTTACCATGCCTGCAATCTTATGCACTTTTACAAAAGTTGCATTTTGGAACATATAATCTTTCACTCTCAAGTTTTGAGAAATTTTCCACAGTGGAAAATCTAATCAAAGTTGATACTGGGATAACTGGAAACTATACTACACTTTGGAAGTTATACTTATAATTTTTCCAAAGAGTTATAAACAAGTTTTAGGAGTTGCTATAAACATCTACAAAACTGGAACTGCAAACCACTCTAGAAAAATGTATACTTGAGTGGCTTTAATAATACAGGGTTCACATTTGTAAAAGACTGTGTTGATAATGCAAAAGCAAATACTGTAAAAATAACTTATATAGTCTTTTTACATTTAATCTTAAATTCTCCCAATTAAAAGAACAGTAAAACCAGCATTTATATTAGCAACTTCAAATGTTTGTGTCGCAGGATTATACCAATCAACGACAGGTTGTCTATTTGTTGCATATAAATCCCCATTGTTATCTTCTAAAGATATATAAACTCCATCTTTGAATGGAACAGGAGATTTTACAATAGTTTTAACATAGTCTGTAATTACTCCTAAACTCATTATGCATATGCAGAAATCTCCTATTTGTGTAATATATGAAGAGCAAGAACTTATATTAGTCATACCTGTTGTTCCAGAAACGACTGATGAGTGATTAAATTTCTTTCCATTATTTAAAGTTGTATAATAAAACCTATCAAAAATTAGGAGGTTTAGATATGCAATTAACAGTATTAGAAAAATTTGAAAAAGGAAAAATGTGGAGATTTATTTAGAATATTTAAATAGCTGTAAAAAGTAGTAGCTGGGAAACTTGGGAAACAACTTATAAAACATATTGCAATAATTTTTAAGTTATTTCTAGTGTGGTTTCAAAAGTCTTATAAAAACAGGCTTTTATTAAGTAAAGACACTTTATTAGAAATGCCTGGCATAATAGAAAAATTATAGAAATTATTGTAGGGAATTTAGGAAATAGTAAAAGAACTTTAATGAATAAGACTACTGCAATATCAACATTCTATGCCTGGTGTGTTAGAAGAAATAAAATCAAATATCATCCATTTTCAGAGAAATTGGATAGGTTAAGATTTACAGAAAAGAGATAAGATAAGGAATAGCTATTTTTAACAACAGAGCAAATACTTACTGTTCGTTTTATATATGCAGGTTTGAAACTAAAAATATGATTTACAAGATAGAATTTTATGGGAACTATTCTTAGATAGTGCTTGTCGGATTAGTGCTATTCAGAATTTAAAAATGGAACAGCTAGACTTTAGAAAAATGGGTATTTTAGAGATGTTAAGGAGAAAGAGGGCTATATAGTTAATGCTTTCTTTTTCAAAAATGTAAAGAGTTGATAAAAGAATGGATACAGTACAGAGCAGAAAATGGGATAGATGTAGATTGGTTTTTGTTACTAAGTACGGAAAAATCTATAAACAGATGACTCAAGGAGCTAGAAATAGGATTAAAAAGTTAGGAAAAATTTTTAGGAATAGAGGATCTATATCCTCACACTCTTAGAAAAAAACTAGTATTAATTTAATAAACAATTTGGCTGGATTAGGCTTAGCAAGTAGCTATGCTAATCATTCCTAGCAGTGGAGTTACAAGTAAGCATTACATTGCAAAAAGCTAATCCAACAGAGGTAAGAAATAGCATTATAAATGCTAGGAAAAAAATTAGGTATTTTTAGTTAAATATTATAGAGATTTTTCAAATTTGTAAAAATTTTAAGATTTAATTTATGTAGTTTTTGAGTATATTTTTATAATTTTTCTTAAATATAAAAGATCTAAGAAATTTATATAAAAGCTCTCAAAATACATTTTTAAATCTTAAATGTGAATAAATTTGAAAAATCTACTCACATTTGAAAGGAGAAAAATGAAAACAATAAACTTTTATAAAAGAAAAATTAATATTTTTCTGTTTATGCAGAAAGTTTAGAAGATGTCTTAAAATCGCCTTTATCATACTTCAATGGTTATACTCAAGATATGATAATTACAGATATAACATATCAATATCCGTTTTACAAAGATGATGTATTGAGAGAGATGACAAAGAAGAAAAAGTAAGAGCGAATATACCAGTACAATTAGTCGATGGAGAGTTTATAAAAAGATAAAAATTAATAGTAATACCAAAACCAGCTGGAAATCAAAAAGTATATGTATTGGGATAAAGATAAGTGGTTATTAGATAATCAAAAGGAATTTGATGATTATTGTGGTTTAATAGATGAATTGAAAGCTAAATCACTTGCTTATGGTTTTGATTATAAAGTTAAAGATAAAGACCATAGACAAAAATGTAGAGATACAGATATTGCTAAAATGGTATCAGTTATTGTAGCATTACAAATTGCAGAAAAATTAGGAAAAAATCAAAAAGATAACATGGTATTTTTGAAGATAATTTTGGAATGGAAGCTGGATTACAAGAGTTAGGAACACTTATGTTATATGGAACTACATTTGTACAAAGTGTTTATGACTGTGAAAACTATTTCAAAACAAAAGTAAACCCAAAAGAGTTATCAAAAAGCCGAATTTGAGACTAAAAGAAAAAGAAATTCATAATAAGCTAGTAAATGGTTAATTTTTATTAGAGGTATCTATTATATAGCTACCCTTTTTAACGTTTTAAAAATGCGTTTTATAAGGTCATTTTTAGGAGGTATATATGTTTGTTTTATCTGAAAATAGTTTAGAAAAAATTAAATGGAGTTCATCCAAAAATTAGTAGTTTTTATGGAAGAATTAATAAAAAGAATCTCCATATGATTTTAAAATAACTTGTGGAGTTAGAACTGCGACAGAGCAGAATTATGAATATCAAAAAGGAAGAACAATTTTTAGTTGATAGCAATGGTAATAAACAACCAAAAAGTTAGTTGGTGTGATGGCTATATTTTAAAAATCAAAACACCAAGTAAAAGTTGATGGTTATGGATATGCTGTTGACATAGCTGTCTTGGAAAAAGAAAAATACACTGATACTGGCGAGGAAAAAGAAAAAAATAGTTGCTAGATGGGATTATAAATATTATAAAGCTATTTATGATATTGCAAAAAAGTAAAAGGACTGATTGACAAGTATGGGATAGTTTGGAGTGGAAATTGGAAACAAAAAGATTTAGTACATTTTCAATTAGGAACAGCTGATAATATTCAATTTAAAAGATAATGGAGATAAAAAGTATGAATTTTTAATAATTTTCAAAAATATGTGTAAAGAAAAAAGTGGTTGACTATTTTAATAACAGAGTTGAAAAAACAGATGATACTAAGATAACAATAGATGATGTATTTGTTGTTTGGTACTGCAAAACATTACAAAAATTCAAAAAGTATTATTATCAACAGTAGTATCTGATGGAATGTATTATGAACTTACTTACAACGGAGATAAAAAACGAATTGTACTTAGATGCTTATAAAAATGGGAAAAATAAGAAGTATGATGTAAAAATAAGGAGGTATATCATGCCAGAACTAGATGAATTTAATTTAAAAATATTATGATGGAAAAAGATTTTATTTTAGAGAAAGATTATAGATATATGATTAATGGAAAAATTAATACATATACCTGCTGGATTTAAATCTGATTTAGCTAGTGTTCCTAGAGTTTTTTTAGAAATATCATAAATACTTATGGAAAAAGACCACACAAAAGCGACAGTTGTTCATGATTGGTTATATAGAAATGGTCATAAATTAGGTGTTTCAAGAAAGGAAGCAGATAAGATATTCTAGCAGTTATGAAAGAACAGGGTGCAGGTTTTTCAAAAGACAATTGATGTATAGAGCAGTAAGAACATTTGGGATGTTTGCATACAAGGAGGATTAATGGAATTAGAAATCACTTTAACACTATTAGGAATGCTTGGAACATCTTTAATTACAGTTGGTGGAGTTATCTTAGGGTTATCATAATTATTTGATGAGGCAAAATCAATAAAAGATTAGAAACATATTATATAGATCAAGAAAAAAATTAGACAAGCAACTTGAAGAAATAAAAACAGCTCTGAAAAACAAAAAAAGATGAAATAAAAAGCAATGATATCCAAGTTAGGAGATAAGGTGGAAGCAGATTATCAAAAAGATTTATGATCATCTACTAAATTGTAATAGAAGAAATGGGTAGGAAAAATCCTACCCTCTTTTTGTTGTGTAAAAAAATAAATAAAATATTTAAAATATATAATAGACAAAAATATATAAAAATATATAAATTTGACATTTTTAATTAATTCATATATACTTTTAAAAAGTATATATGAAAAAGGAGAGTGGAATTATGTACACAATCTATCAAATTGCAAAATGGTTTCTTTTGAAAAATCCAGAGATGTCTAGTAAAAAAGTTACAAAAATTATGTTGGTATGCATATAGTTGGTATATAGCTTTTAAACTCTGATCCAGAAGATTTTGAATTTGAAAAATTAATAAATATTCCTGGGGCAGAAAGCTTGGGTTCATAGTCCTGTATTTAGAGATTTATACACAGATTTTAGATATAATGATTATTTCTATACAAATCAAGCTAATATCGAAGAAATAAGTGAAGAAACTTCTAATTTTTAGAAAGAATATGGAATGTTTATGGGTCTTTTTAGTAGTGAGCAATTAGAGGAAATGACACATAATGAAGCTCCATGGATAAATGCAAGAAAAGGATTAGATAAATTTGAATCATCTAATAATTTAATAAATGATGCGGATATATTTGAAGAATATTTAAGTAGGTAGAGTAGAATTGTGCAATGAGGAAAAAGGTGAAGAAGGATCTAAATTTTATAAAAGTTAATAAAACAAATGATTCAGAAGAAAAATAAAATTAGGAGAGAAATCAATAAATAATATATTTAATATTGATTTCTCTTTATTTTTATTTTCCTAGCATAAGATTAAAATAATAATTATTTTAAAGATGAAAAACATATAATAACTTTTTATGGGAGGGATTTTTATCATAAAAATATTAAAATTTTCTAAAAAATAAAACATATACTCAATTAGAAAGTAGTAAACATACTCATAATATAAAGGATGAAGATAAGGTAAGAAATATTAATAGAATTTTTAGATGAATATGTAAAAATATATCCATTTTTACCTGATATAAATATAGAAATGAGGCAAGAGTTTTATCAAATCTGATTGTCTATCAGGAAAAACGTATCATAGGAACAAGATATGAAAACACTTTTTTTATATTTTGTGACCCTATATCATTTAATATATAAAGATGATAAATTTAATATTGATACAACTTCTTATAAGAATGAAAGTATATTTTTATATAGATGATAATATAAAAATATTTGGATTTGGAATATCTTTTAGAAAATGAAAAATGTATTAATTGTGAAGTTATAGACAAATTATTAAAATAAAAATAAAAGCAAGATTAATTTCTTGCTTTTTGTTATAAATTTTAAAAAGTGTTATCTAACATCCGTTATATTTGAATTAATCTAAATTAGAAATTAATTTGGTGCAAACAAAGTGCAAACAAAAAGTTCCTACCAACAAAAAGCCCTCAACTTTTTGCAAGTTCGGGCTTTTTGTAGAAATTAAACTATTTTTAAAAATATGATTTCTAAAGAGTGCTAAATACTATTAATTCAAAAATTTAAGTGTAGAATAAATTGACTTAACTTGAATTAGATGTTAACAAAAGTGCAAACACTTTAATGATAACTATATATTTTTATATACTGTAATTTTATATTTCATCAACAGCTTCTTTTTAACTTCTTGAGGTTCTTATGTACATAAACCTCAGATGTAGTTTTATAGCTAGAATGTCCTATCATTTTAATAATTGCATCTTTATCTGTTACAGTATCTGATAATAGACTTGCAAATGTATGTCTAGTATCGTGTAAGCTATGATATGATAAGCCCATATCTCTAAACAATATTCTGAAATGATTATCAAAAGAATCATAATCATACTCTAAAGCCATCAAGTCTCTGCCATAAATGTTTATCTTTGCTGAAATATCTATTCTTAAAAAAAGCTCTAGTATTTTTATCTGCAATAGGGATTTTTTTCTTATCCCAGCTTTACTCTTAGACGCTTCTATTTCAAAGTAATAATCTTTTTAGATAAATATTTTTTTCTGTTTACTTTTAACAGCTCACTTATTCTTAAACCTGTATAACACAGAATCAATACCATATCTATAATTCTATACTTGTCTACATCATAATTATATAGATTATTCCAAAGTGCTTGTAATTCTTCTTTACTAATTGGTCTTTCTCTATCTCCAGTCTTGTTACCTTTTTTTCCTGAACTGGAAGTTTTAAAAACTTAGCATAGTTCTTAGTGGCCATATCATTTAGAATTGCAAAATCCCAAATATTAGACCAGAAACTTCTCAATAATCTTAATGTACTATTAGTTAGATCCAAACTATAAAAAGATGTTTTTGTAGCATAATACCATTAATTTTTAGCTATTTCTAATCCATACAATTTTTACTTCTTTTTAAAAATTAGTTTCATAGTTTGATTTTTGTTCCTGGTTTAACATCTTCTTTTAGACTTAATCCATAACCTATATAACTCTTCAAATGTTATTCCTTTTTCTTTTTCTTAGCAATTTTTACTCCTGTATTTTCTAACATTTCAAGATTATTTGTAAACATTGCTAGTTTATAAGTCTCAGCTTCTTTTTGAGTTTTTAAAAACAAGCTATAAAAATCTCTCTTATATCTCTTTTCTTCTATGCTGTAATATTTTGAGGATCTAATAAAGCCCATGGCTTTCTTCTGTTTCCCTGATAGTTTAAAAAACAGTTCCCATTCCATTTCTTTGCTCTCATAAAAATCACACTCCTTTAATTTGACGTACTTAAATAGAGTGTGCTATAATTTTATGTGGATGAACAAAAAAAGAGGACACACTCTTTTTAACCCCTTTAGAGTTATGAACTTGAGAGGGTATTTTTATTAATTTATTTTAAAAAAGATTAATCATGGAATCTATTCTGTCCTCAATATCCAAAGGGAAATTCGCTAATCTTAAATAAGTATCTCCATATTTAATCTGCTTTATATTGGTAATAGCAATTTTTAATTCCTGTAAAAATAAATTTCTTAAAAATTTATTATCTAATAGTACTATAATGAAAATATCATTGCAAATAAATCTGTTCGACCAATCCCATTATTTATATCTTTAAAAACTCAAAAATAAGCTGGAAGAATTCCTTGTATTTCATGGTGGACAATTTCATCTTTTTGGTCTACTCTATAATTAAAAACTTTTTGCATTATGAGCAATTTTATTTCTAAATTTTCTAACTATAGTTAACATTTTTTGAAATTTTTAGATTTTAAATCTGGCACTACATTAAGATTAGCAAATAAGCTATAATCATCTAAAAATTTCTTTTTCCATAGATGGTAGCAAAAATGTAAATAAATCAATAACATTATTGAAATATACATTTTTAAATAAAATCCACGGCGGAATATGATTATGGTTATCTATATAATGTCTTGTTGGTTGGTCTTTTGTATCAAAAGATTCTTTAATTTTATTGACAGTACTTTTTAAATTTAGCACGTCTCTTTTTTTAGGGGATAGCATAATATTTAGCTTTTAAATATTCTAAATGATCTTCTGTATTATTTTTACCAATTGAATATGCTAACTTTACTTTTAAAAAAATTCTTCAACATGAGTACTATATTTAAATAGAAATGTAAGAAAATATTTTTCATGAATAGACAGTTCAATTATATCTAAAAATGTAGTACCATTTTTAAAAAAATATTATTACTCATAAATATTTCTTTATATCCATTAATAATATTATAATAGGAAAAAGTTTTAAGTATCTCTATTTCGAAATCCTTATCAATAGATGATATTTTTATAATCTGAAACCAGTTTCTGATGTTGTTCATCATATGTTTTAAAAGGTTTATCATAAGGCATAAAAGTCCTCCTAAAAAGAAAAAATCCAGCACATTTAAATGTACTGGACGATAGCCTGAACACTATATTAGTGCCTACCCTAGGTAGCGTCAAAAGTAATCTTAGTACATTTATGGTATCATATAAATACGCAATACTTTATTTTAAAAAATTTTAACAAGATCTCTAACTTAATTGGACTGGTATCCCTATAAAAAGTATTTGAAATTTCTTCTTTGTTCATATTTAACTTTTTGAACTTCTTCAATTTCTCTAGTGAGATAATTGCTAAGATTAAAACTTTTTACTATTTTTCTACTTATTTTTTTGACAGACTGAAAATTTTTGGAAATACTGAGACAATTTCTATATCAGCTTTTATTGAATCTAAAGTTCCATAGTTTGTCCCTTGAAAAACAACTTCTTCACTAGGAGTAAAAATTCTTAAATCTTCTCCTTCATAAGCTCCATCATTTTTTTACCATAATCAACAATTAAAGAATTATCTGAAAGTAGTTTTATAACTTTATATAGTTTACTCATTTAATCACCTCTTTTTAAAAATGTATGTAGTTTATTTTTTTGATCTTATCTATTTTTTAAAAATTCATTAAAATAATCCATTATTTTTTTCAAAAACTTTCTAGAATATTAATTCTATAATTATCAAATTCTTCTATGTGATTTAATCTTTCTTCATATGTGTAATGAATATTATAAAACCATATGACTAGCATCATTGTTATAATTTTGATATTTACAAGAAAGTAAACTTTCAGCATCATAATAATTTTCTTTAAATATATTAAATTGTTCTTTTTAAATAAGAGTCTTTAAAAATTTACTTCTGGATATTGATTTTTCATAATCATTAATTAAATCACTTCCATATAGACCTTCTGAAATTTCAAATTCTTCAAGACGATAAGGAGTTGAAAAAATAAAGTTTTTTTAAATTTTGTTAAAATACCACTATCTATAAAATATTTTTAAAAACTAAAAATAAATTATAATCTTCATCAACATATTTAATATTTTTCATTTTTGACGTTCAATATAATTTTTCAAGTTCTTTTTGTATGTTTTTAATTCTTGTTCAGTTAAATTTTTAGATTGGCGTTTTATAGAATCATATTCATTATGGTGGTTAAAACATAAAAAGCCAAATTTTCTTCAGCATCATTCTGATTATTTCCATCTATATGTGCTATTTGTCCTTCTTTTTATGCTGATGTCATTACATAATCCAAAACATAAAAGCACATCTTCTTTTTACTTTTTAAAAAAGTACTTTAGTTTGAATTTCCTTAGACACAAATTTTCTTGCCATTTTAATTCTCTCCCTTTTTAATTATTTAAAAATTTAAGTAATTGCACCAAACATAATTAATGATTTTTTTGAATCTCATCATCATTGTCACAATCTTTATATTTTTGCTTGTAAAAAGATAGTTGCAAATAAATTAGCTTGTGTTTCTTCTCTTGAACCTTTAAAATGCTTCAATCTTACTAAATTGCCTTATTGTGTCATCATGAAGTTCATAATGCCCAACCTCGTGAGCTATAACAAATTCTTTTTCAAAATCTGAAATATTTGAATTGATAAAAAAATAATATTTTCACATGATAAACCCTTAATACTACTGTCTAAATCTACATATTTCAATACAATCCCTTTATCTTTTATTAAATTATAGATATTCTCATATTCATCAAGTAATCTTTTAGCAGTATCTATAACATGTTTTAAAGTCATTATACATCACTTTTTCCTTTGAGAAATTAACACTTCAGCATAAGCTATTGCTAAAGTTTCTTTGTCTTCATCAGAAATATCGTTTCCTTCATTCATAAACATTACTGTTGACATATTTTTAAATTTTTTTCTAATTTTTACTAGTTCTTCATTTTGTTAGCTGAGATATTATATTATTTTTCTTTTTCTTGTAGTTTGTAATTTTTTTGTTTGATAGTAATTTATCAGCCTCCAAAACCTAAAAACATCACATATTATTTGAAATTTATCAATGGGCATATGAGTTTCCATTGTTTCATATCTTTGTAGTGTAGAAGAACTTATTCCAGTTTTGGAAGATAAATCTCTCAAAGATAATTTTTAATTCATCTCTCTTATTTTTTTATAATTTTTACTATATCTTTTTATTTCATAAGGCATTTTTACTACCTCCTTATATAATTTTTATAATTAATTATATAATTATTTTTTTCATATTTTGCAACAAAAATTTTTAAAAAAATAAAAAGTTTCAAAAATGGGTTGACAAAATAAAAATTTATAGTTTATACTTGTTTTCATATAAGGGACAGAATGGAGGTAGAATTTGGATATATTAAAAATTAAAAGGAAAAATCGCTGAAAAAAAGGAAAAAAACACAAACAGATTTAGCTAAAAAAACTTAATTTGTCAGTACAATCCTTTAATGCGAAATTAAATGGAAGATCTAAATTTGATATTGATGAAGCTAAAAACTTATAGAAATATTAGAAATTGAAAAATATTAAGGAAATTTTTAACTAATTAGTCCCAAATATGAAACAAACAAAGAAAGGAGGAGTATGCAAAAAAATTGAAGAAACAATAGAATTTTTAAAAAGTGTTAGAAGATGAAATAAAAATTAAAAAGACACTATTAAAAATTATTAGAAGAAAAATGAACAACTAAAAAAGAAAAATGACACCTTAAAAGATGTCATTGAGTAAATAAAATTATCTTTTTTTATAAAAGTTGTAGCTTCATTCAATGTTAAACGACATTCAATGAAGTAAAGAAGTGCATGAATAAAGAGTTTCATATCTTGAATATCTTTATCAATGTGTTTCTTAATATAATGAGTTTCATCATTTCCAAGCCAAGTTGAAGCAGTAGCAAGATTTTTTTAATTTCAGTGTCAGTGATATAAGTTGAAATACATTTACCAAGAAGTAAATTCTCAATTTCCACTTTTTTTATCAGGATTTAAATGAATACAAAAAAATCTTTTACGAGAAATTCAATAGCTTTTTCTATAGCCCATACCTGCTATTTCATTTAATGAATAACTTTCAGCAGTGTTTGATTGGTTATAAATGATTTGAAACATAGGCGAAAGGTTAGCAATTTTTTTCAGAGAATATTTTATTTTTCTGGATAAATTGGTTCAGAACTTTCAAAAGAATAGGCACAATAATTAGGAGACTTATTATCATACATATTATAATTATAACTTTTATTTATACCATTAAAAGTAATGATAAAAGAAGATGAGCAATGTTTACAATATGTAAATATTTCCACTTTTATCTTTATCAGTTACAATGGCTTCTGAAAAACTATGAACAAAAGGGAGCGTGACATTTAGGGACAATAATCAGGGACATTAAATTCAATATTTGATTTTTTTCAATGCTGTATTTGTTTAAAAATATTAAATCAGTTACAACAGTTTTCATAATAAACACCTCACATATAATTTTAACTAAATTATAGCACAAGTAGAGGATAAAAGAAAAAGGAGAAAAAATGGAAGATTTATATTTTAAAAAAACGAAGAAGCAAAAATAATATTTGCTTTTGATAGAATTATCAGGAAAAAAATTCAAATGGACTTTTTGGGAATTGATTATAGTCATTATTCTGATAAAAAGATAGCTGAAATCTGGTACTCAAATATCAAGGATGTTTTAGCAGTTAGTAAATATGAAATGAAAGATGTAGCATTAGAGAATTTAGAAAAACTTTATAAAGGAATGAAACATTAAAGGAGGAGGAAAATGAGAGTACATAAAAGAAATTATAGTAGACATTGAAAAAAATAAAAGGGGTTCTAAAAAGATGATGATTTAGTTGAAAGAGCTTTTAGCTCTTATAGAAGATTATAACACTTACAAAGGAACAGAAATAGAATTTACTTTTTCTTGGAAATTGAATAAATGTAAAGAATGGGGGTATGACTACGGTAAAGATGTAGAGCATTTTTGATAAATTTTTATAAATATTTTTAGGAATGAAAAGAATCTGTAAAAGAGCTTGGGATAACAAGACTGCACAAAAATATTATTTTTTATGAAGATTAAGGAGGAAAAAAATGCTAAATGACATAATCTTGGATAAATATTGGGGTAGAGCAGAGCTAAAAAGGATTGAGCTTAAAAAGAGCTCTAAAAATAATAGAAATATTAGAACTTTGGGAGGGATCGAATGATTGAATACAAAGAAGCATCAGTAAAAGACATAATTAAATATAAAGTGAAATGGTTAATTAATACACTTTATAAACTATATGGAAAGTACATTGAATTATATGATTTTTGAAGATTTATTTTAAAAAGGGGATTTATGGCGAATTACAAAATATCAGTAGAAGAAGCCATTGCTTTTATCTGATGGAGAACTTAACAAAGATGATGTTTATAGTTTAATTAGAGCTAATGAGGGTTCCTGGGTGTATTTACAAAAGAAAAAAATGAAGAAAATGAGAGAGGAGCTTATCTTATTATAAAGGCTCACTGGATAAATTTTTTTTATCTGGAAAAAGCTATAAAAGAAAAAACATCTAATAGCACCGACCAAAGTTTATTAGATGTTTAGAAAAAATATTCAAGTATTTAACTTTGACTTTGAATTATATATCAATTTTAAAAAAATTCAAGGAGTGATAAAAAATGACAGTTAAAGAATTAAGAGAAGAAGCAAAAAGTTTAGGGTTAGTAGGATATTCTAAATTAAAAAGAAGAATTAATAGAGTTTATAGCAACTGCTAAAGCAGAGGTTATAGAAATGTCTAAGGAAGAGTTTAAAACATCTCTATCAAACTGTGGTGAAGTATATGGTTATGATAATGAAGTTGATTGGCATACTTTAAGAGAAAAGAATAGGTGGATCTGATATAGGAGCAATTTTAGGAGTTAATAAATACAAAAGTATTATTGATGTCTATATAGACAAAAACAGAAGGATCTAATTTTGAGGGCAATGAAGCTACATTTTGGGGACATATGCATGAATCAACAATAATGAAAGTATTTGCTCAAAAAGCATAAAAGAATTTATTGTGTATCAAGCCCCTTATTCTATTATAGATGATTTTCTTATAGCTAACTTAGATGGAGTATTAAAAGATAAAAATACTGGAGATTATGGAGTTTTAGAGATAAAAACAACAAATGCTTTTAACTACAAAGATTGGGAAGGAGATATAGTCCCACAATACTACTATGCACAAGTACAGCATTATTTAATGTTAACTGGGTATAAATTTGCATATATAGCTGTTTTAATTGGTGGAAACTATTACAAAGATTTTTAAAAATAGAAAGAAACGAGGAAGATATAGAACTTATTAGAAGTAAAGCAACAGAATTCTACAAAGAGAATATTCTAAAGCAGATACCACCAATGCCAGACGAGAGTGACGCTTATATGAATTACTTAAAGAAAAAAAGGCGTTAGATATAGAAAATGATGAAGTTATAGAGTTTTCTTACTTAGAAGAGAAAGCCCAAAAAGTAAAAAGATTTAGGAAAAGAAATCAATTCTTTAAAGAAAGAGCAAGATTTGCTCAAAGAACAAATTATGCTCGAATTAATAAATAATGGAACTCAAAAAGGGGTAGCAGGAAAGTTAAAAATTCAATATTCAAGCCAAGAAAAGTACTGACCTTGAAGCTATGATAAAAGCAGATCAAAAGCTTGTAGAACAGTACAAAAGAATTAGAAAGTAAACATCAAAAAAACGAGTAAATTTTTAGCAGTAAGATAAAAAGGAGAGTAGATAAAAATGACAGTAGCAAAAAAACAGTTTAACAACAAACAATGGAACAACAATGATAAAAAGAAAAATAAATCTAAAACAATATTTGATGTAATACAAGCAGGAGCAAAGCAATTTGCAACAGCATTACCAAAACATATAAATTCAGATAGATTTGTAAGAATTGCAATAACAACTATTGAGACAAAAATCCAAAGTTAGCTCAATGTAATCAAGAAAGTCTATTGGGAGCATTAATGGTATCTGCACAACTTGGACTAGAACCAGGAGTGCTTGGACAATGTTATTTAATTCCTTATGGTAGAGAATGCCAATTTCAAATTGGATATAAAGGAATGATAGAACTTTTTAAGAAGAAGTGGACAATTAAAAGATATATATGCCTACTCTGTATATGAAAAACGATGAATTTGAAATGACTTATGGCTTAGATAGAAATTTAAAACATAAACCAAATTTACAAAAATAAAAGGAAACTTTATAGGTTGCTACTGTGTAGCAGTTTTAAAAAGATGATGCAAGAGCTTTTTGAATATATGACAAAAGAAGAAATAGAAACACATGGAAAGAAGTTTTCTAAAAACTTATGGTAATGAATCTTGGAAAACAGACTTTGAAGCTATGGCACACAAGACAGTAGTTAAGAGAATGCTTAAATGGTTACCTCTTTCTGTAGAGTTTTTAGAAATGGCAAACAAGGATGAAAAACATTCAAAGTTGCTGATGAAAAAAACTGGAGAAACAGAAGAAATAATTGTTTTAGATGATGGAATGGTTGTGAATGGAGAAACTGGTGGAATTATAGAAGAACCAAAAAGATAATGGTAAGGATATAGATAAGGTTGTAGAAGGTTTTATTTCAGGAAATAATTAGGGAGGCAACTATGAATGAAATAATAACTGAAAAGAAAGACAAAATAACAAGTTTAGAAATAGTAGCAGAAATAAATAGATATAGAAAAGAGGAAGGAAATAGAACAAATTTACAACATAAAGATTTGTTAAAAAATTATAAGAGAAGAATTTTCTGAAGAAATAGGTGAGGGAAAAAATTTTCGCCAACCTCTTATAAAGATAAATGGAACAGAGAACAACCTATGTTTATCTTAACTTTATCACAAGCAAGACAAGTTTTAGTTAGGGAAAGTAAATATGTTAGAAAATCTGTTATACACTTCCTGGAAACCTTGGAAGAAAAATAAAAATCCATTTGCTAACTTATCTATACAGCAAATGATGATAGCAACTTACAGGAACAAGAAAAGATTGTAGATAGAGTAGAAGTCTTGGAAAATAAAGTTGACAATGAAATAAGAGTTGATAATGGAGAACAAAGAAAAAAATACAAAGAGCAATTGCTACAAGAGTATATCAAAGATTAGATATTGTTCCAGAATTAACAGAAGATAAAAAATATATGTTCCAAGCTATATATAGAGATTTAAAAGATAGATTTGGAGTAGCTAGTTATAGAGATATTAAAAGAAAAGATTTAAGAGATTGTTTTAGAATATGTTTCTGCATGGATAGAACCAACGAACCTAAGAAGCAAATAGGAATATGTAAAAGGAGGTAGAGGAGCTTGGAAGAAAAAGAACCTTATTTCCAAGTTCCTAAAAAGCCTTTTTAGGAGCTGGAGAACAGGAGAAATAAATAGTACAACGTTTGCTGTATATATATTAATGCTAGATAGATATAAGATTTCTTATTTAAAAGAAAATAGAAACAAATTTACAGATGAGGGTGGAGAAATATTTTTATTATTCTTACAACTCTCTTGCTGATGATTTAAATATAACAAGAAGAAATGAAATAGCCAAAGCTATACAAGAATTAGAGAAAATTGGGTTAATAAAAAAAGTAAAAAGTTTATGGAAAAAGCTACTATGTATTACATAACCAGTAACCTAAACGATACCAGTACCAGTAACCTCAAACGATACTAGTACCAGTAACCTAAACGATACCAGTACCAGTAACCTCAAAACGATACTAGTACCAGTAACCTAAACGATACTAGTGCCAGTAACCTAAACGATACTAGTACCAGTAACCTAAACGATACTCTAATAAGAATAAATACTAATAAGAATAATACTAATAAGAATAATACTAATAACTCAACGGAGTGTAGCAGTAGTTTTAGAAATGAAATTAGATTATTGATTGGAATGAGGAAAATAACAGTTGATAGAATTTTTAAAAATATTGTAATAGCATTGAAAGAATAAAAAGAAGTTATTAGTTATGCTAATAAAACTAATAAAGGAGATGGATATATAATATCTGCCCTATAAAAGAAAATTATAACTTAAAAAGAACTCGACAGCAATGAAAAATAGCGGCTGACCCCTGCAATGCAGGGAAAAAAAGGATTACAGTATGAGCATAACTAGAAGCTCTAAAAATTAAGTAGAAAACAAAGAAAAATCTACTTTTAATAAACTCAACAGGAAAAAAAGAATCGCTCTGAGCCAGAATAGAGAAAAAGGATTACAACTAACAATAGATGATGTACTCAACGGAGGTGGAAAAGAAGTGATTCATAAAATTGATGAACTTACAAATAACTTTAAAAGAACCAACTACCGAACAAATTAACAACTACAAGACTTGGAAATGTGAAGAGTGTGGAGAAATAATACTTGAAACATTAGAAAATGGAAAAAAACTATAAGTCGTATTTGTAGCTGTAAGAAGCAAAAACAAGTACTTTACAGGATTGAGAAGTTTAAAAAACTTTCAATTACTGACAGGAATGCAGGTAATGACACTTTTAATAATGCTGTTTTAACTTGCGATTCAGAAAAACGCTGTATAGCAAAAATTAAAAAAATATGTGCAAGGCTATGATAAAGTCCTAAAAATTAATGATGGATTATTATTTTTAGGAAAAACCAGGGACTGGCAAAACATTCCTTGCAGAACTGTATTTGCAATTATTTAACTAAGCATAATTACACTGTTTTAAGTTTTAATCTTGGAAGCTATCTAAGAACTTTGAAAGATGATTTTTCTCAAGAAACTACACTTTTTAAAAAGCAGTTGAAGATGTAGATATGTTGTTTTTTAGATGACTTAGGGAAGCGAAAAAGTATCAGATGAATGGGGAAAAGAAAAAGATATTTACCATTATTGATACTAGATATAGGGCTAACAAACCAATTTTAATAACAACAAATTTAGATATAGTAGAGCTTAAAAGATTTTTTTAGATTTTTAGAAAAATCCAATAAAATATTAGATAGAATTAATCAAATGACAAAAACAATTTAAATTTGACTGGACTTCTAAAAGAAAACCAAATAAAAAGTTTTTGGGAGGAATAAAAAAATTAAAAATAATTGTTTAAAGGTTGTTTTTAAGAGTTCAAAAATCAAAAATGATAAATTATACCATTGATGTATAAAAAACATTTTTTTAGGCTATATGGTAAAGCTAAAATTGATTTTAAAAACTTATTTATAATCTCAAAAATGAGTTAGAAAAAAATTAAGGAGATATGATATTTATAGCTGGAAATACTCCAAGTTCTAAAAATAGTAAAGCAATTTGTAACTTTAAAAAGTGGGAAAACATTATTGATAAACTCTAAAAACAGTACAAAAAAATATATAAAAGAGTCTAAGGCCGATTGGTTAGTCAATAAAAAAATGAGTTTTTAAAAAATGTTGAAAGGTAAGGAAAAGCCTTATAAAATTGAACTTTATTTCATTAGAGATAGTAAAAGGAGATTTGATTATATCAATGCGACAGGTAATTTTTGACTTAATGCAAGAATATGGCTACATAGAAGATGATGATTCTACTAATATAATTCCAATTTTTAAAAGGTTTTTGAAGTTGATAAAGATAGAACTGGAGTTAAGATTGAAGTTCTGTAAACTAAGGAATAACGACTATTTCAATTTTGGAAACAGTCGATAAAAATCGTTAATGATAGGAGGAAAAATGAGTTTCAAAGAACATAATAATCGTGAAATTAGTAAAAAAACTAGCTGAATATATCACAGGAATAGAATTAAGAAAGTATGTTGCTAGGAAACTTAAAAAGTACATTAGCAAAGAAAAATATAACAGTATTTGATGGAGCTGTTGGAAGTGGACAACTAGAGCAATTTGTTGAACCAGGAATGTTGCACGGAGTAGATGTGCAGGAAAAACTCTATTAATTCAGCTAGGCAAAACTTTAAAAAATAGCGAGTTAGAAGTAAAAAGCTTCTTTGAATATGAAAATGAAAATCTCCTTGTGGATTGTGTAATAATGAATCCACCATTTTCTTTTTAAAAATTTAAAGACCTTTCAGAAAAAGGAGCAAAAGAATATTCAAAAAGACTTTGAATGGAAAAAGTCAGGTTGTGTTGATGATATATTTGTTCTAAAAATCTTTAAAAATACACAAAAAGATTTGGTTTCTATATTTTGTTTCCTGGTGTAGGTTATAGGGAGAACTGAAGAAATATTCAGAAAAACTTATAGGAAATAACTTAGCTGAATTAAATAGAATTGATAACGCTTTCACAGATACTGGAATATCTATTTTGTTTATAGTTGTAGATAAAGAAAAAATAATAACAAAAATTTATAGGAAATATATGACTGTAAATTAGATAAACAAATTTTTAGAAGATGGATGGATTTTTAGAAGATGATTGTTATTGGCAACAGTTACAGGAAGAAAAAGAAATAGAAGAAGTTGATATAAATACTTTAAATACTAAAGGCTTCTGAATTATGGATAAGCGGAGTTCAAAAAAACTTAGAATTAGATTTATTTTTAGTTCAAGAATGTAATGCCAATATAGATATATTAGGGAAATATTAAAAAGACTAAAAATCTATTTGTAAAGAATTTGAAAGGAAATTAAGATGTCAGAGAAAATACGTGAGTTCAATGACTGCATCAGAGAAGCAATTGAAATTATTATCTCTATTCGAGGCAGTGCAAAGTAAGGATATTTTGATATTTTTGATATAAAAGTATATGAGTAAAAAAAGATATTTTTACTAAGAAAAAAATATAACATCAGAGGAAAGAATGCAATATTTTATGGAGATATTTCAAGAAAAATATGATTGTTTTTGCTCAAGAAATAATAAATAGAATAGATGATGAAAGCTATGAAAAAAAGCTACAAAAAAATAGAAAAAGAACAAATATTAGTAAATTTAGAAGATTTTTGAGTATAAGGATGTTGGAAGATGTGCTTTGTATCAAAAATAATATTCCTCTTTGCAATAAATGGTAATGTTGCAATCTTAGTATTAAAAAGATAGCTTTAAAAGGTATTATTGATTTAAGGTACATATCATTTTTCTAAATTATAAAGATACAATTAGAAATTACATTTATCAAAAATCAGTTGGAGAAAAAAGTAAAAGATTATCTAAGTCAGATTTTGAAAATATTCTAATAACTATACCCAGTTTGGAAGTTCAAAAATAAAAATCACTGATAACTTTATAGAATTAAAAAGAAAATTTGAAAATGATATTATTAACTTAGAAGAGAAAAATAAAAATAATTGATGAAAATTCAAAAAGTGTATATGGAACATATTTTTAAATTTTATTAGGAGGATAAAAATGATCGAAATAATAAATAAAAAAATAGCAAAGAAAAAAAGAAAAAAATTAATTATAGACAATTAGGGAACTTTTTGTAATAGTTGTGGTAGTAAAATTGAAAGTAATCTTTTTATTAATAAGACAAGATAGTGGAAATAGTGGAACTATAATGAGTTTATGTGATAAATGCTTACAAGAACTAAAAACAAAAAAATAGAAGCTATGGAGGATGAAAATGTGGATATGTAAAAAAATGTGGAGAAAAAAATACAAGGATATTATATTGGATATGTTGACATAGATAAGAAAAGGATGTGCAATAGACGGAACACAAGAGGAAGAGGAGCTTATAAGATACACTTGTCCTTGTTGTAGAATTATAAAATTTGGTAATATAAAAAGAGCTTAAAAAGAGTAGCTGATTGGGAGGAAGAATAAATGGAAATAATGCATGGAGATGTAAGAGAAGAAATAAAAATAAAAATCTAATTCTGTAGATTGTATAGTCACTTCTCCTCCATATTGGAGATTAAGAGATTATAGTGATAATAGACAATTGGGTTTAGAAGAAACACCTGCAGAATTCGTTCAAAATCTTGTAATATTTTTGATGAATGTCATAGAGTTCTAAAAGATACAGGAACCTTATTTGTAAATTTAGGAGATAGCTATAGTCATAGTAATAGCGTTAGTACATTAGGAAGAAGAGGTTTTTTTATAAGGATGCTAAAGATAAAATTTTTAAAAGAAAACAAAATGCATGACCAAAAAGAAAAGTCTTGTTGGAATACCAGCAATGTTTATGATAGAGATGATAAATAGAGGTTGGATTCTTAGAAATAAAATTATCTGGCAAAAACAAATGTAATGCCAGAAAGTGTAAAAGATAGATTTACTAATGACTATGAGGAGGTATTCTTTTTACTAAAAGAGAAATATTATTTTAATAAACTGTATGAACCTTATGCAGATAAAAACTTTAAACTCTTTTAAAGATGGTAAAATACCTAACTCCATAAATATTTAGAAGCAGGTAAAAAGTAAATGTGGAATGAGAGAAGGTAAAGAATGGATAAATATCGTAAGTGAAAAAGGTAGAAACATGAGGACAGTTTGGAGTATTGGAACTGTTGGGATAAAAAGAAGCTCATTTTTCAACTTTTTCCAAAAGAACTTGCTAAAAGATGTATATCTGCAGGTTGTCCATGTAATGGAATTGTATTAGATATATTTCTAGAAGTGGTACTACTTTAATTGTTGCTAAAGAATTAGGGAATGCATGGAATAGGAATTGAGTTGATAGAAAAATATAGATATTATTAATAAGAGGTTAAATAAGGAAGTGAGATAATGGAGTATAAAGAACTTCAGAAAACAATTGAAA
>BNJT01000709.1_pt1:7500-43283 | contig 43283 bp, 63 predicted proteins | sample 8540491 | NCBI WGS metagenome assembly BNJT01 (sample SAMD00202455, study PRJDB9452) | human saliva metagenome | host: Homo sapiens | reverse complement strand
TGCACCTGTGACGCCATCAGGATCGTTAGTTTTCTCAACGGTTAAGTTCTTACCTGCTGACATATCTACGGTGTTAGTGTGAGCAATAACTTTAGGATCCTTATCGGATTCTTTAATTACATTGCCACTGGTTTTAATGTTCCAAGTTGTATCGCCTGGATCACCTTTTTCACCTTTATCACCGCGTTCGCCTTTGTCACCAGTTGCACCTTTGTCACCAGTTGCACCTTTATCACCGGTTGCACCTTTCTCACCTGCGTCACCAGTTGCACCTTTGTCACCGGTTGCACCTTTCTCACCTGCGTCACCAGTTGCACCTTTGTCACCGGTTGCACCTTTCTCGCCTGCATCACCAGTTGCACCTTTATCACCGGTTGCACCTTTCTCGCCTGCATCACCAGTTGCACCTTTATCACCGGTTGCACCTTTCTCGCCTGCATCACCAGTTGCACCTTTATCACCGGTTGCACCTTTCTCACCTGCGTCACCAGTTGCACCTTTGTCACCGGTTGCACCTTTCTCACCTGCGTCACCAGTTGCACCTTTGTCACCGGTTGCACCTTTCTCGCCTGCATCACCAGTTGCACCTTTGTCACCGGTTGCACCTTTCTCACCTGCGTCACCAGTTAAGCCTTTGTCACCGGTTGCACCTTTCTCGCCTGCGTCACCAGTTGCACCTTTGTCACCAGTTGCACCTTTCTCACCTGCGTCACCAGTTGCACCTTTGTCACCGGTTGCACCTTTCTCACCTGCGTCACCAGTTGCACCTTTGTCACCGGTTGCACCTTTCTCGCCTGCATCACCAGTTGCACCTTTGTCACCGGTTGCACCTTTCTCACCTGCGTCACCAGTTAAGCCTTTGTCACCGGTTGCACCTTTCTCGCCTGCGTCACCAGTTGCACCTTTGTCACCGGTTGCACCTTTCTCGCCTGCGTCACCAGTTGCACCTTTGTCACCAGTTGCACCTTTCTCACCTGCGTCACCAGTTGCACCTTTGTCACCGGTTGCACCTTTCTCACCTGCGTCACCAGTTGCACCTTTATCACCGGTTGCACCTTTCTCGCCTGCATCACCAGTTAAGCCTTTTATCACCGGTTGCACCTTTCTCGCCTGCGTCACCAGTTGCACCTTTGTCACCGGTTGCACCTTTCTCGCCTGCGTCACCAGTTGCACCTTTGTCACCGGTTGCACCTTTCTCGCCTGCATCACCAGTTGCACCTTTATCACCGGTTGCACCTTTCTCGCCTGCGTCACCAGTTGCACCTTTATCACCGGTTGCACCTTTCTCGCCTGCGTCACCAGTTGCACCTTTGTCACCGGTTGCACCTTTCTCGCCTGCGTCACCAGTTGCACCTTTCTCGCCTGCGTCACCAGTTGCACCTTTGTCACCGGTTGCACCTTTCTCACCTGCGTCACCAGTTGCACCTTTATCACCGGTTGCACCTTTGTCACCGGTTGCACCTTTGTCACCGGTTGCACCTTTCTCGCCTGCGTCACCAGTTGCACCTTTGTCACCGGTTGCACCTTTCTCGCCTGCCTCACCAGTTGCACCTTTATCACCGGTTGCACCTTTCTCGCCTGCGTCACCAGTTGCACCTTTATCACCGGTTGCACCTTTCTCGCCTGCGTCACCAGTTGCACCTTTATCACCGGTTGCACCTTTCTCGCCTGCGTCACCAGTTGCACCTTTGTCACCGGTTGCACCTTTCTCGCCTGCATCACCAGTTGCACCTTTGTCACCGGTTGCACCTTTCTCACCTGCGTCACCAGTTGCACCTTTGTCACCGGTTGCACCTTTCTCGCCTGCGTCACCAGTTAAGCCTTTATCACCGGTTGCACCTTTCTCGCCTGCGTCACCAGTTGCACCTTTGTCACCGGTTGCACCTTTCTCGCCTGCATCACCAGTTGCACCTTTATCACCGGTTGCACCTTTCTCGCCTGCGTCACCAGTTGCACCTTTGTCACCGGTTGCACCTTTGTCACCGGTTGCACCTTTCTCGCCTGCGTCACCAGTTGCACCTTTGTCACCGGTTGCACCTTTCTCGCCTGCATCACCAGTTGCACCTTTATCACCGGTTGCACCTTTCTCGCCTGCATCACCAGTTGCACCTTTATCACCGGTTGCACCTTTCTCACCTGCGTCACCAGTTGCACCTTTGTCACCGGTTGCACCTTTCTCGCCCGCATCACCAGTTGCACCTTTATCACCGGTTGCACCTTTCTCACCTGCGTCACCAGTTAAGCCTTTGTCACCGGTTGCACCTTTCTCGCCTGCATCACCAGTTGCACCTTTGTCACCGGTTGCACCTTTCTCGCCTGCATCACCAGTTGCACCTTTGTCACCGGTTGCACCTTTCTCACCTGCGTCACCAGTTGCACCTTTATCACCGGTTGCACCTTTCTCGCCTGCGTCACCAGTTGCACCTTTGTCACCGGTTGCACCTTTCTCGCCTGCGTCACCAGTTGCACCTTTCTCGCCTGCGTCACCAGTTGCACCTTTGTCACCGGTTGCACCTTTCTCACCTGCGTCACCAGTTGCACCTTTGTCACCGGTTGCACCTTTCTCGCCTGCGTCACCAGTTGCACCTTTGTCACCAGTTGCACCTTTCTCACCTGCGTCACCAGTTGCACCTTTGTCACCGGTTGCACCTTTCTCACCTGCGTCACCAGTTGCACCTTTATCACCGGTTGCACCTTTCTCGCCTGCATCACCAGTTAAGCCTTTATCACCGGTTGCACCTTTCTCACCTGCGTCACCAGTTGCACCTTTGTCACCGGTTGCACCTTTCTCGCCCGCATCACCAGTTGCACCTTTATCACCGGTTGCACCTTTCTCGCCTGCATCACCAGTTGCACCTTTGTCACCGGTTGCACCTTTCTCACCTGCGTCACCAGTTGCACCTTTGTCACCGGTTGCACCTTTCTCGCCTGCGTCACCAGTTGCACCTTTGTCACCGGTTGCACCTTTCTCACCTGCGTCACCAGTTGCACCTTTGTCACCGGTTGCACCTTTCTCGCCTGCATCACCAGTTGCACCTTTGTCACCGGTTGCACCTTTCTCACCTGCGTCACCAGTTAAGCCTTTGTCACCGGTTGCACCTTTCTCGCCTGCGTCACCAGTTGCACCTTTGTCACCGGTTGCACCTTTCTCACCTGCGTCACCAGTTGCACCTTTGTCACCGGTTGCACCTTTCTCACCTGCGTCACCAGTTGCACCTTTATCACCGGTTGCACCTTTCTCGCCTGCATCACCAGTTAAGCCTTTATCACCGGTTGCACCTTTCTCGCCTGCGTCACCAGTTGCACCTTTTGTCACCGGTTGCACCTTTCTCGCCTGCGTCACCAGTTGCACCTTTAGAACCTGCATCGCCAGTTGGGCCTTTAGGACCTGCATCACCAGTTGGACCTTTAGGACCTGCATCACCAGTTGGACCTTTAGGACCTGCATCACCAGTTGGACCTTTAGGACCTGCATCACCAGTTGGACCTTTATCCCCTGTGTCACCTTTACCACCAGGGCCGCCTTTATAATCAGGATCAACACTTAATACGAATTTATGATATTTGTTTCCTGCACTATCGGTAGTGATTTCACCTTCGGTCATTTTTAAACCGTTACCAGCGACTAATTGCAGAATAGCATTTGCCGCGCTTGATGGCGTATAGTTGTAGGTTGTACCAACTTTAGAAGAACCTTGGAGACCTTCGAATTTAAATGGATTGTCTACAATCGCTTTAGCTACATGATAAAGCTGTGAACCATTGATCGCATCAGTAGAAGTTTCGTTAATACGACCTGCTGCTACGTTTTGGATTTGACGCTCGCTACCTGCTTTACCTACAGAGACAACTGCACCATCACCGAATGCACTAGTTTTGCCTGCAAAACCACTATAGGTTACTTCAACACCATCCGCGCCTTTTGCTTTAACCTTCGCTGTATCGGTTGGAACAAAGTCTGAAGTTGTAGATTCAGAACCTAACGCAACAGAATTCTCTTTTACGGCTTTTGCACCTGAGCCAATCGCAGTCGTATTCGTACCTGTTGCTGTAGTTGCAGCTGTAACATCAGAAGAACTAGAGTCTACATTACCACCAATAGAAACAGAATTTTTTTACCTAAAGCTCGGGCTGATGCACCACCGGCAAATGATCCCTGACCTTTAGCATTAGACAATATACCAACGGCAGTTGCTTTTTCTGCTTGAGCCTTAGAGAAACCACCTACAGCTACAGTATTATCGGCTGTAGCTTCTGAATACGTACCAACTGCAACACCACGCTGATTGGTTGCTTTAGAGTGAATACCAACTGCTACTGTATTTTGAGCTGTCGCTTGAGCATCCGAACCAACTGCCACCGCAGCATTTGCTGTAGCCAATGCAGTCTTACCAATAGCCACGGTTGCATCTGCGCTTGATTGAGTGTCTGTACCAATCGCAATAGCTTGAACGTCAGCTTGCATTAGCGTTTGTAGAGATAGCAACCCCATGATCTTTACTTGCTTTTAGCATCTCTACCACCTGCAAAGGTATTTTGACCACTCGCTGCGGCATTCTGACCTAGAGCAACTGCAGATTGAGCTGATGCACTTGCATTATTACCTACTGCTACCGTAGCAGCCACTGACGCATTAGCTTCAGAACCAACTGCTACTGTGTCATATTCTGCTGCTTTTGCACCATTACCGATCGCAGTAGTTCTCAGCCCAGTAGCTTTGGCATGATCACCAAATGCGCTAGCAGATTGCATAGTTGCTTCTGCTTCTGTACCTACTGCTGTTGCAAATTGAGCAGTTGCATTTGCACGGTTACCGTATGCACTTGCACTATCTTGAAGTGCTTGTGCATTATTACCTACTGCTGTTGCACGAGTAACAGTTGCATTAGCTAGATTACCTACAGCTAAAGCGGCGTTACCTTCAGCTTTAGAACCTGCCCCAATAGCTACCGTCGCGCCACCCTTAGCCTTATTTTGGTTACCTAATGTTAGAGCACTATCACCATCTGAGTTATTATTTGCACCAAGTGCAATTACACCATTAGCAGAGCCATCATCACCTCGACGAACGCTATTTTGATAACCTATCATAATAGTATTATCGGTATTATTGCGCCCTGGACTCAAATAGGTATTCTGCGGTTCAGCATCTGGAGAAATGTTAATTTTTGAGGCACTAACATCAACCACAGCCTGTGCAGTTTGTGTAGCGACTAAAGAACCAATCACCGCTCCCGCAAGTGCGGTCAGTTTAACGATTTTTTTCTTGATTTGGTTTTTACCCTTTGCATGCCCAAGTTCAGAAACTGCCGTCCACGTTTGGGTGGCATGATTCCAAATAACTTTAAACACCTTGTTCATATTGTTTTTTTCCTTATTTAGGATTGTTAAGAAGCAATCACTAATGTGACTGCACCAAAAAAATTCAACAGCAGAAGGAGAGGGATGACAATGGATTTACCCAATAGTTTCCGACATCATTCTGGTCTGAACACTTTATTTTATGTCAACCTCATATAAAAAGAAAGCTTGGCAAAAAGGATTTACCAAAAATTACAATTAATTAAGGAAAAATTCGAGTTATGTAAATATATGTAAAGATTTTTTTGAAAAAAATTTTATGAGAAACTTAAAGAAGTGTAAATTTTTTTGTATGAGAAATGATCTATTTTAGAGGAGGGAGTGTAAAATTCGTCTTATTTCTACTTCGTCAAATCATAGCTCCAATCGAGCAATTTAAAAATTTCTTCACTTTCTACACCATGATCTAACAAAATTGTCAGCCAGTGAGTTTTATTCATGTGATAGGCAGGTAAAAAGGAGGAGATTGTCGCAAAATACTCACCATATCAGGCTGGCATTTAAGATTGATAAAAATCCGTTTCCCCTTCTTCTTTTAAACCCAGTTTCGTCTTAGCAATTTTGCCGATAAGGGCATACCATTTTCCTTTTGCATTACTGTGGCGCAAGATCGCATAGTCCGGAAATTTTGCCCAAAGGTATTCGGGCTGTGTAGCATAGTGATTCGTCGCGTAATCCATTATCTGTTGTGCTTGGCGCATAGTTTGTTCCTTTTTATATTGCAAAGTGCGGTCACTTTTTGGGCTTAAATTAATTCACGTTTTCTACTTGGTATGGGTAATTTTTTTTCTAATTCTCCCTTTTCCCCAAGAACCACTCGAAAATTACCGCCCAATGCTTTGGGTGGCTTTCCCGTAATAATCCAATACTCTCCCTCTCTTTTAATCTGATATGGCTTTTGTGCTTGAGCCGTTTGATTTCCATAATGCTGCATGACATAACGTTCAGCTAGCTGTAAAGCTTGTTCTTCCGTCACAAGTTGCGTTTGGCTATCGGCACTTACCGCTAAAGAGGAATACGTTAAAACACCTGCAAGAAACAAATTCTGTATTTTTCATTTTTTTGACTCACCTTTGAGATATCTTTCATATCTAATCATACCACGTAAAATATGACACGACATTCGTACAATAATCCTCTTTTTTTATTAGGAATAACACTCGCTTTAAAGTGCGGTTAAAAATTTAAAGAAATTTAAAAAAACACCTAAAAAAATCTGACCGCACTTTTTGTCTTTCTTTACTTTAGTCACGGCTAGTAAGATAATAAATGAAAACCATTATCAAAAATACAAGTATTAGACTTGTTTCATTATAAGGAGATAACCATGACAATGAATAGACGTGATTTTTTTAAGAATGAGTGCAAGCACTTACGGCGCGGGCATGTCACCTTCTCTCTTTGCGGCAACAAAAGAGCAATTTACCATTTATGGCGCACCCGCGATGCCAAGTGTAACCATTGCGGTGGCGGCAGACAAGGTAAATTAGCCAAACAAGCAGATGTGTCGTTAGAGATTTGGCGTTCGCCTGATCAGTTGCGTGCAGGCGTGGCAAGTGGTCAATTTAAAGTGATGATGAGCCCGAGTAATGTGGGCGTGAATTTACGTAATCAAGGGCAACAAGTTGGCATGGTGAATATTCTCACCAATGGGATTACGCAATTGATGTGTAAAGGTGGTGCTATCACTTCACCGCAAGAATTAGTGGGTAAAAAAATCCTTGTACCATTTAAAAAAATGATATGCCAGACATCGTATTGCAAGCTTTACTGAAAAAACTGAATATTGATATTAATAAAATGGATATCACCTATGCGACCACACCAACTGAAGCAATTGGTTTGTTCTTGCTGAAAGATTTCCATGCGACTATCTTGCCAGAACCGATGGCGAGTGCCGTTGTGCTGAAAGCTAAAATTGTTGGTACGGAGATTGTACGCGGCTTTGATTTAGTGAAAGAATGGGGTCAAGCATTTAATACCAAACCACTGATTCCAATGGCGGGCATTATTGCTAACGAAGAATACTTCCACGCACACAAGGCAGAGTTTGATCTGCTTCACCAAGATTTAAGTGATGCGTTAAACTGGATTATGGCTAACCGCAAAAGTGCGGCTGAAATTGGCGCTAATTATCTGCCAGCGCCAGAAGTCGCTATTGAAATGGGCTTAGACGGTGCGCGTTTAACGGTGACCAAAAGCCAGTGAACTGAAAAAAATGAAATCATGCAATTCTATGAAACCTTGATGGAGTTCAATCCAAAAACTCTTAGGGTGGTAAATTACCAGATGACAAATTCTTCTTGGCTTAATTTGAAACTGAATCACATAACATGATTAAAACTGACAAAAATCCGCAAAACCACAACCTGTCCTGTTTTTACATCATCGACTACCTCTGGAGCGGTTTTTACCGGCTTGAGTGTGGCGATGATGGTGGTTGCTTTGTGGGCTTGAGGGCGACTCAGTATTTGGTGAATTTATGCCGCCTGCTCCCGCGGATGTTTTTTTCAAAAAAAGCCCTTGAGTCGCTCGATCATTTTCCAACAAAACGAAATCGGTATTTCGTTATGGCGTTCTGTGGTAGGTATTACCATTGCATTAGTCGCTGGCTTAGTCGCAGGGGTTGATTGCGGGCGACTTTTAAAACCGCTATGGCATTGCTTAAACCCGTCATTACGATTTTGTTAGCCATGCCGCCAATTATTTGGGTCGTGATGGCGTTATTTTGGTTTGGCTTTGGCAACCCAAGTGTACTATTTACCATTATCGTATTAGTCGCCCCGCTGACCTTTTGCCAGTGCGACCATGGGTATGGCAAGTGTAAACAAACAACATGAAGAATTGTTTGATGCGTACAAGCTCGGATTGTGGAAAAAAATCCGCTATTTGTATATTCCCCATCTCACGGGCTATGTAATTTCCAGCATTGGCGTCGCAGTTGCGATGGGCGTAAAAGTGGTAATTATGGCAGAGCTTTTGGGTGCCAATGAGGGGGTGGGAGCACAGATTGCCGATGCCAGAGCCATGTTAGATACGTCAACGGTCATGGCTTATGTGCTGTTGGTGATTGTGTTTGTTTCCCTCTTTGAATATTTGATTACCAAGCCATTGGAAATCCTGTTTATGCCGTGGAGAAGATAATGCTGAGTTTAAAAAAATGTGCGTTTTGAAATTCTCCGCGATCCCATCGTGCGCGATTTCAGTATGGATTTACAACCGGGCGAAGTGAAAACTTTATTCGGTCCTAGTGGTTGTGGTAAAACTACGGTACTGCGTTTAATTTCAGGTTTAGAAACACCAAAATCGGGCGAAATCAAGAATACATTTCGTAAAACAGGCTTTCTGTTTCAAGAAAAATCGTCTATTAGAAAAATCTCACTGCTATGCAGAATATCGCCATTTTTTTATGGATAATCCTAATGAAAATGAAATCATTGCGCTGGCAGAAAAGATCGGGCTTTCTTCGGGTGATTTGAATAAATACCCGACCGAATTATCGGGCGGTATGGCAAAACGCGTGGCATTTTTTTGCGTCTATTGCTATGTGGCTGTGATTTAGCCTTATTGGACGAACCTTTTTGTCGGTTTGGATCGCGATTTACGTGATATTTTTAGCCGCTATGTTAGTGGAAAAAAATTGAGCGACAAGGTATGGCTTGCATTTTAGTGACGCACGATCGTTTTGAGGCGACTCGATTAAGCCGAGAGATTATGCGACTTTTCTCCAAAAGGGATGGATGTGCAAAATGTGATTACCTTGCCAACGCCATTATCCGAACGTAATTCAGCCTTTGAAGAAACCGTAGTCGCACGCGAATTTCAAGGAATCCATTACTATGAATAATTTCTTTACCCATCCGATGCGACCCTTTTTTTTGTTGGTGCGACCATTCTTGCGATTGTTGGTGCATTGAGCTTTTTTTCATCAGCCCCGATGATCTCATCCCTACACCGCAAAATATTCTTAGAATTTATGCTACCAGCCGCATACGGCGGCTTTCTGACAGCCTCCATGCTCGAATGGACAAATTACAAAGGTAATTTAAAACCTATTGCGACGATTTTAGCGGTGCTCTTGCTTTCAGGATTGGTGTTATTGCCATTTTCACCGCAAACCGCCTCGTTTTTAGTGGCTGCTTATTGGCTCGCGTTGTTACTCTTTTGTGCTTGGTTGTTTTGGTTGGATCGCAATACCGACAATTTTACTTTACTGATGTTACTTGTCGCATTTATGGTTTGTCAGACGGCTTACGCCATGAGTGATAGTCTGAAATTATTACGAGCACAGGTGCATTTGAATATGGCGGCAGTGATGTTTGTATCGATTCGAGTTAGCATTCTATTAGGCGCAGAGGCACTGAAAGAAAGCACATTGAAAGATCCCGTATTTATCCCAAATGTCGTGTATAAAAAAATATCGCGATTACATTTTTTTATTACTTCATACCGCAAGAGAGCTTTTGGTTGCCTGCGCAAACAGCCGCTTTTACAGCCTTTTGCCGTTGGCTTTTATTTTTGCTTGCCAAGTTACGCGAATTACATCATCACGAACTGCTACGCAAACATTACGTACGCACTTATTATTTCCTTCAACTGTTCGCCGCGATTGGCTATTTGTGGATTGGCATAAATAAATTAATTGATGAACCTACTGCCGATCCGTTACACATGGTGACACTCGGCGGGATTCTCGGCAGTATGATGATGATTTGGCTCACCGCGGGATTATGGCATAGTGGCTTTACGAAACTGGATTACCCAAAACTCTGTCGCCTGGCCGTACTTTTGCCTTTTTCACGGTGGCGCTTTCCCGAGCTTGTTTAATGTATGTGGACGAGCTATTTTTTTTATCACGGTTCCGGCTATTTTTAATTGCCATTGTGTTTGTGCTTTATCTCGCAACCTTTGTGCCGATATTCCGAAACAACGCGTTTACGGATGATCCGGAATAATGACCAATCCGCACATCAATGTGCGGATTTTTGATATTTTTTAGACCGCACTTAATAGGCTTTTAATTGGGCCATTGCTTTACAATCAGTCGCTTGATGATCATCTTCGGTAATTAAACTTTGTAGGAAATGTTTAATTTCAGTCAGTTCGGCAATTTTTTTCTTCGACTGAAACCAAATGTTTTGCCAACATACTATCCACTTCACAATGTTGAGATTGCTGCGTTTTCAACGCATTAAAATATTTAATTTCGGCCAAGCTAAAATCTAACGCTCGGCAGGTTTTAATAAACTTTAATTGCTTCAAACTGGCTTCATCATAATCTCGATAACCATTTGCAAGACGTTTAGGCTCCGGCATCAAGCCCATTTTTTCATAATACCGAATCGTTTCTAAATGAATACCGCTTTGTTTGCTCAATTCGTGAATCTTCATCTTGTTAAAAATTAAGCCTTGACCTTGTAGTTACTACGGACTTTATACTTTATCCCAAGTTAATCAAAGACACAATGAGGAGCAATATGTCTCACCATCATTCTCATGAACACCACGAGCACGCTCATGAGTATCACGACCATATTCCACAAAATAAAAAAATTTTGGCATTCAGTTTTATCGTCATTACAGGCTTTATGATCATTGAATTTCTTGGGGGGTATTGGTTTAACAGCTTGGCACTCATGGCTGATGCGGGACACATGGCAAATGATAGTTTATCGTTATTTTTAGCCTTGCTAGCGTTGTTTCTATCTACTCAAAAACAAAGATACATTGCCCTACTTAATAGCGGCTCATTGATTGTTGTGGCATTGATGATTTTAGTTGAAGCTATTCAACGCTGGCAAAATCCCATCGAGATGATGGCATTACCAATGCTTGGCGTGGCATCTCTAGGATTATTGGTGAATCTTTTCGTTGCAAAGATAATGTTGAACAGCGATCATGATAATCTCAATATTAAAGCAGCGTATCTACATGTACTCACCGATTTATTTGGTTCCATTATTGCTATACTTTCGGGTCTCAGTACCTATTTTCTGGGATGGTTATGGGTTGACCCATTGGCAAGTATGATATTAAGCATGCTAGTATTAAAAAGTGGAATTGGAGCATTTCGCTTGGCATTAAAAAACACTTAAAAAATTAACCGCACTTTGGTTTGATATTTCCAAAGTGCGGTCAATTTTCAGCGATTATTTCCACTCGCCTCGTTCTACAATAATTCCGACATTACTTGCTTGAGCAACCGCTTTAGGTTTGCTTAATTTAAGACGTAACCATGAAATCCCAAAACGTTGTTGTAATTGCTCAGCTACTTCATAAGCCACTCGCTCAATCAATAAAAATGGCTTAGCTTGTACATAGTCTAAAAATAAATTGACTGACTTCGGCATAATTGAGGCAGTATTGCACATCATCTGTTTCTGCGACTTTTTGACAATCCCACGCCATTTCCAAATCAAAAACAAGCTTTTGTTTAATTTGTTGTTCCCAGTCATACACGCCAATTTGTGCGAAGACCACTAATTCTTCAATAAAAAAATACGATCCATCTCTCATTCCTGTAAAAATATAGTGGGCTTATGCTATCAAGTTTGGTTAAAATAACGAACAAGTTTTTCAAATACAATCAAGATTGTGGAGCACGAAATGAGCCTATTTGCCCTTTTTTTATATGATTTTTTTGCTTATTTACTGGGTTCGATTTCCAGTGCAATTTTTGATTTGTAAAGTTGCAGGCTTGCCTGACCCGCGAAAAAAATGGTTCTCATAACCCTGGTGCGACCAATGTATTGCGTATTGGCGGACGTTGGGCGCCGCTTGCAGTATTAATTTGCGATATTTTTAAAAGGGATGTTACCTGTTTGGGCGGGTTATTATTTAGGGCTCACGCAATTTGAATTAGGCATGGTTGCCTTGGGTGCGTGTTTAGGCCATATTTTCCCCATTTTCTTTCAGTTTAAAGGCGGGAAAGGTGTGGCGACCGCATTCGGTGCGATTGCGCCCATCTCTTGGGGGCGTCGCTGGTTCAACGCTAGGTACGTGGTTGTTAGTCTTCTTAATTAGTCGCTATTCCTCATTAAGTGCGGTTATCACTGCACTTCTTGTACCGTTTTTATGTTTGGTGGCTTAAACCAGAATTTACCTTCCCCGTTGCCTTAGTTTGTTGTTTGCTGATTTATCGCCACCACGACAACATTCAGCGCTTATGGCGAGGCCAAGAAGATAAAAATGTGGGGCAAATCCAAAAAGAAATAATAAAAAAACCCTGTCGATAATCGACAGGTTTTCTTTTTATCAAAATGGCTTTAGAAATCAACCGCACTTTTTAAGTTTTTTTCAGTGCGTTTGCTTCAAGCTGACGAATACGTTCTGCAGAAACATTATATTTTTGTCGCAAGATCATGAAGGGTGGCTTTATCATCATCTAACCAACGCGCTTTGATAATATCTTGGCTACGTTCGTCAAGATCTGCTAAGGCTGTACCTAATTTTTCTGTTGCTTGTTCTTCAAAGTTTTCGCTTTCAAGTTCTGCCGCAAAGTTTGAGCTTTTATCTTCTAAATATAAAGAAGGTGCATAAGCTTCGTCATCATCGTCTGTTGGCAAATCAAAGCCGACATCAGCCCCTGTCATACGGGATTCCATTTCGATGACATCTTCTTTTGACACACCAAGCTCATTCGCCACCATATCCACTTCGTTTTCATTGAACCAACCTAAACGTTGTTTAGTTTTACGTAGGTTAAAGAACAATTTACGTTGTGCTTTCGTGGTCGCGACTTTCACAATACGCCAGTTGCGAAGGACATATTCATGGATTTCAGCTTTGATCCAATGTACCGCAAAAGATACAAGGCGGACACCCACTTCCGGATTAAAACGTTTTACCGCTTTCATTAATCCAATATTACCTTCTTGAATTAAATCTGCTTGCGGTAATCCATAACCTGAATAACCACGCGCAACATGAATAACAAAAACGTAAGTGTGATAAAAACTAACTTTTTTTCGCCGCTTCAATATCACCTTCATAATACAAACGTTCTGCTAAGCTTTTTTCTTCCTCTGCAGTCAGCATCGGATATTCGTTTGCTGCTCGAATATAAGCTTCGATGCTACCTTGAGGTACTAACATCATTTGAGTTTCTTTATTCATACTTCTCCTCACAGCATGCGGAGCTAAGCTCCAATTTATTAATCGTCTAGTTATAGCACAATATTTAGAATTATTGTAGCTTTAATTTGTTCTATTTGACAGTTTTTAGCGATTAAAAGTTCAAATTTATTACGATAAATTTATCAAACTATTTTTAATGGAATGAGTGAATAATTCAATTCTTCCGCAACGACTTTGAACAATAAGTCGATATTTGGGTGCTTGCCTGGATTTTTGTTTTGGCATCTTCTACATGCTCTGCAAACCATTCAATGCCTTGTCGCGCTGAAGTGCGGTCTAATTTTCCGTTAAATTTTTTTCAGCTAGTGCATTATAAAGACGAAGTGAGCCAAGCTTGCCTGGTCGTCGCAGGAATATGATGAATCACGGTTTCACCGTTTAAAAACATCCAGACCTGTTAGATGCTCAATGCTTGGTAAAGTCTCTAAAAATGTCTTTAAAGTTCATGATTGGTTTCCTCTATAAATTAACTAATGGCTTGCTCTGAATTCACTTCGCCATTCGCGCCCATAAAGCGTACCTCTGGCTGTAAATACACACCAAATTTATCCGCTACAGTTTGACGGATATGATGTGCTAGCTTAACCACATCCTGTCCAGTGGCATTGCCTTTATTAATCAGCACTAAAGCTTGTTGTTGATGAACGGTCGCGCCACCGATTTGAAAAACCTTTTAAATGGCATTGATCGATTAACCAACCCGCCGCCAGTTTCACTGAACCATCTGGTTGTGGAAAGTGCGGTAGATTTTCGACCTGTTTTTTTGGATTTTTCGCAAATTGTTCTGCACTCACCACAGGATTTTTTTGAAGAAACTGCCCGCGTTACCAAACTCTTTAGGATCGGGCAATTTACTCGGCATGAATATGGCACACTTCATCAAACACTTGTTTTGCCGTTACAGTTTGAGGATCAAAAATTCACTAATGAGCCATATTTTTAAAAATCGGTTTGCCAATTTTTGGCTAATTTCAAAGCCAACCGCCGTAATCACATAGCCTTGTGCATAGCGATGCTTAAAAAAATACTTTCACGATAACCAAATTCACATTCGTTCGCCTGTAAACGGAATTGTTCGCCCGTGTTGAGATTCAATACATCCACATAATCACACACATCTTTAAATTCTACGCCATACGCACCAATATTTTGAATCGGCGCTGAGCCGGCACAACCTGGAATGAGTGCGAGATTTTCTAAGCCGTCAATCCCTTGAGAGAGCGACCATTCGACTAACTGATGCCAATTTTTCGCCACCATTAACATGCAAATAATGGTAATCACTATCTTCTGTATGTTGAATACCCGATAAACGGTTAACAATTACAACACCTTGGAAATCGTCTAAAAACAGCATATTGCTGCCTTGTCCTAAAAAAATAAAAACAGGGAGATTTTCAGCTTGTGCTTTTTGCCAAGCTTGTTGGATTTGTTCAATCGATGTGGCTTCAATAATTTCACGCGCATTTGCTGGAATATTGAAGGTGTGAAACGGCTGTAAACTTTGCATTAACTTTCCTTAAAAAAACGTGTGAGGAAGCGTGATTTTCACAATAGTACCACCTTGCTCCCCTTTTGAAATACTGAACTGAGCATTTAATTGTCGACTGCGCTCAGTCATAATATTTAAACCATAATGTCCGTCTGGCTCGTCTAACGTCGGAATCCCTACGCCATTATCTTGTACGAGGATTTCGTATTCGCCCTCAGCATTAATATGGGCTTTTACCTCAATACGTGTACCTTTGGAGTGCTTAATCGCATTCAACGTTGCCTCACGTACAATTTGCAGAACGTGCACTAATTCTTGTGGATTTAAACTTTGCGATGGCAAACTACATTCCACAGTCATTTGCATCTTCGTTTGTGAACGCAAACTTTCAATAACTTGTTCCAAGGCAACCTGTAAATTCGCTTCTTGCACCGTTAAACGGAAGGTCGCCAATAATTCTCGTAATTGAGAATAACCATCTGATAAGGCTTGTTCAAATTCACCAATGATGGCAATACTTTTTTCTTTTGATTTTTTTCATCTTCTTTCTTCAAATTATGCTTTAACAACGTTAATTGAATTTGTAAGAAAGACAGCACTTGCGCCAACGAGTCATGCAATTCCCTGGCAATAATTGACCGCTCTTCCATCAATAAGAGTTGCTCTTGCTGGCGTTGCGTTTTGTGTGAATACAACGCTTTGCCACCATTTGCCCTAAGTTTTTCATCATTCGCGGATCGGGACAAGGTAAACCGGCTTGCCATGAGAGCACTGCTAAGTTTTCATTTTCAATGGAAAGTTCTTCGACTTGAAGTGATTGTTTAGGATCTTTTTGACCAAAAGAAATTTCCCAATGTTCTGATCCAAAAATTTCTAACTCAATGTAGCGTAAATGTTCGCTGACACGAATATGATTGAGCACTTGGCTGAGAATTTTATCATTAATCTTCGTGGGCGTAAGTAACTGTGAGCTTTGATAAAGTGTTGTTAAAGAGCGGTTGGTTTGACGCAACTTTTGCGTTTGCTCATTTACCGCATCTTCTAAACGCGAATAAAGTCGCCCTAACTCAGAAGACATTTGCGTAAACACTTTCGCTAAAATACCCAGTTCATTATTGCTTTCTGTATCAAGCTGGATATGGTTAAACTGCCCCATTTGTACTTGCATGCTGGCTTTGGTCATCTGCTCTAAAGGCTTCACGACTTCGCGCTTCATATACCAAATCACATAAGACACCATCGCAAGAATCAATAGCATAGAAACACACAATACCGAAACTGCAATAATCCATTTTAGTTCAGCAAAGCGTTGTAATTCCAACACGAAATCATCGACATCTTGTACATAACTTTTTAGTTCGGCGTGATATTTTTCGATTTGGTGGCTACGAGCTAAATCGGACATCACCGCCCAGCGTTTTAGGATTTCTTGATAAGACTCTCTCACCCCTGAAGGTGCAAAAAGCTGATTTTGTACCGTCAGCAAAGCATCAGCATTGAGACTACGTTGATAACGTACTAAATTCTGTTCGACCGTATCCAGCGAACGTTCCATTTCCGTTAATAGCCGATAACTTTGCATACGCAAAGAACCGGAGATATTAATGGCTTCCGCATCCGACTTATTACTTGCCATCACGAGTAAACTCAACGAGCTAATAATGCCCATGAAGATAATGACCACAAATAAATATTTAGCAATACGGGTAGAAACTGAACGTTTGGCGTACACGATAACTCTTCAAAATTAGGAAAATTGCCCATAGTTTAGCACAAAGTGCGGTTGAAATTGGCTGATTTTTCACAAATAAAAAACATCGGCTTTGACACCGATGTTTTCAAAAACTTGAATTTTTTTGACCGCACTTAGCTCAATTCTTTGCCTTTTTAATTCTGGCACTAAGAAGACTGTCGCCACCATGTCGATAACATAAATCACCGCCAAGAAAGCAATTGCAATACTGAATGAGTACGCGGATACAATCGCCCCGACAACAACCGGTCCAAAAACCACCAACTGCACGACCTAGGGTTAAACAACACATTTTTGTGCGGTTGCACGCGCTTCTGTCGGATAGGCTTCAGCCATTAACGCGCCATAACCGCCCATCATGCCGTTTACAAACATCCCCAAGAAGGCACCGGCCACTAACATTGCCGTTGGGTCAGTTAATTGAGAGTAAGTGATGATGCTGATCACTGCACCAAGTTGGAATAATAAGAAACTTGGTTTACGCCCAACTCTATCCGCTAAGCGACCAAAAAAATCCAAATCCCTGCCATCATGCCGCATACCGTAACAGCCGTCCATAAACCTGATTTCGTTAAACTAAAGCCAAGTTGTTTAGATAAGAAGTTTGGCATCCAAATCATAATGCCGTAGTAACCGAAGTTTTTGTACGGAAGTTAACACCACCACACCAAGGCTCACTTTTGTGGTTGTTTTGTCCTTCACTAAGAGTTTGAAAGACTCCAGTTTGGATGTTTTTTGGGTAGAAAGTGCGGTCTGTTTTTGTGAGAAAATTTCAGGTTCGTGTAAACGGGTACGTAAATACCAGGCCACAAACGCTGGGAAGATACCAACAACGAACATGTCGCGCCAGCCGATATGTGGAAGCAATACCGGGGTGAGTAACGCACCGCTAACACACCAACTTGCCAACCTAACGCTACATAAGACGCGACTTTTTGCACGGTGTTTTTGCTGGCCACGCTTCAATGGCTAATGCCATACCGATACCAAATTCACCGCCCAAACCGATACCGGCAATAGTACGATAAATTAATAAATCCCAATAGCCTTGTGCGATTGCACATAAACCGGTAAATACGGCGAAAAGGACGATTGTCCAAGTCAGTACGCGTACACGCCCATAACGATCGCTTAATGCACCAAATACAATACCGCCCACCACAGCACCAATAAGTGTCCAGGTGACTAATGAGCCAGATTGTGCGGGGGTTAAATTAAGATCTGCCGAAATGGCACTAAGCATAAATCCAAGAATAAGAAGATCGAATCCATCCATCGCGTAGCCGACAGCTGATCCAACCAAGGCTTTCCAGCCATATTGATTGACGTTTGTCATGATTGAGGTCCCTTTTGCTACTCACGGGTAGCGTTTAAAGTGAAATGATGAGGAAAGAAATTTTCCGACGCGTAGTTTAGATAAATTGACGGAATTTTGCAAGAATGAAAAAAGCAAAGTGTGGTTGATTTTATTCAAGTTTTTTTATTTTTTTCAATAAAATTCGAATTAATAAGGCAATGGGTCGCTGCATCATCCACTAAACCTAATGGGCCAAGCACCGCTTCAGGCAAAATATCAATGGGACTGAACAAATAAATCAGAATGATGGCGATTTTAATTAACTTCGTTTTATTCATAGTCATTGGACGAAAAGAAAAAGATCAGGTAAATTCTACAACTTATCCGAATGGTGAATCATCACAAAAACGTTCCCAAAAGTCGCTCTTCGCTTTCTTGATGCTCAGGATCTGGCTTGATGCAGTTGGTAATCGGGCAAACTTTTTGGCAGGTTGGCGTGTCATAATGACCAACACATTCCGTACAAAGCACAGGATCGATCACATAGATCTCCTCGCCGATTGAAATTGCTTCATTCGGGCATTCGGGGAGACACATATCGCAGTTTGTGCATTTGTTTGTGATCAGTAACGCCATACCATTCCTTTATATGAGAAAGCATGAATTATAGCCGACAAAAAGCAAAATTGACAAAAATTTAAACAGGATTTTTTTATGAAAAAAACAGGTTTCCACTCTTTCCCTTATTGCCCTTGCCGCATTTAGTATTTGGCAATATTTCACTGAACACAAAAAAGACACCAAACCCGCCCCAACAACCACACAACAACAAAGTCAAAGTGCGGTCAAAAAAACACCAAAGATTTTTGGGAATTATGATGTCATCATGCGTGATGATGCCATTGGACAAAAATAAAAAATGCCCCTGTTGATTACTATATGTTGGCCTTATCTTGGTCGCCTGCATTCTGTGAAAAAAACAACGTGCACAATATGGCAATAATTTACCTGATTCAGCGCAATATCAATGTAGTACAAAAAAATCAATTTGGCTGGGTAGTGCATGGCTTATGGTCGCAAAAATGCGAATGCACGCTCTGTTACGGATCACCCTCGTTTTTGTAAGAGTGATTTAGCGCCACTTCCAATTGAAACGCTCGAGCCTTACCTTTCAATCTCGCCAGGCGCAAAATTGTTGCAAGGCGAATGGGAAAAACACGGTAGCTGTGCGTTTGATTCAGCGGAGGCTTTACTTCAAACAAGAGAAAGCATTATTTGAATCGCTTTCCTTGCCAAACGAACAATTAAGCCGTAAAGAATTATTTCAATGGATGAAGCAACATAATCCGCAATTAAAAGGCGCTTATTTAGGGGCGAGCCATAATGAACTATTCATTTGTTACAATCGCCAGTGGGAAGTAATCGATTGCCAAAAATAAGCATAATTCGCTTTTTTATTTGATCTACATCGTTACAACCTAGTCAGAACTAGGGTATAATATTCAAGTTTAATTTTAACTAACCCAAGAGGAAAGATTATGTCAGTAATCAAAATGACCGACTTAGATTTAAAAGGTAAACGTGTATTTATTCGCGCAGACTTAAACGTACCGGTAAAAGATGGCAAAGTGACATCTGATGCGCGTATTCGTGCGACTATCCCGACGTTAAAACTGGCTTTAGAGAAAGGCGCAAAAAGTGATGGTTACCTCTCACTTAGGTCGTCCAACTGAAGGTGAATTCAAACCTGAAGATTCTTTACAACCAGTTGTTGATTACTTAAAAAGACGCAGGTTTCAATGTGCGTTTAGAACAAGACTACTTAAACGGTGTGGATGTTAAAGAAGGCGAAATCGTTGTTTTAGAAAACGTTCGCGTGAACAAAGGTGAGAAGAAAAACGATCCTGAATTAGGTAAAAAATATGCCGCACTTTGCGACGTATTCGTAATGGATGCTTTCGGTACAGCTCACCGTGCGCAAGCATCAACTTACGGCGTAGCGGAGTTTGCTCCAGTTGCTTGTGCAGGTCCATTACTTGCAGAGAGAATTAGATGCATTAGGTAAAGCATTAAAAGAACCTGCTCGTCCAATGGTTGCTATCGTAGGTGGTTCAAAAGTTTCCACTAAATTAGAAGTATTAAACTCTCTTTCAAAAATTGCTGACCAAATCATCGTGGGCGGCGGTATTGCGAATACTTTCATCGCAGCAGCAGGCCACAATGTGGGTAAATCTTTATATGAAGCAGATTTAATCCCTGTAGCAAAAGAATTAGCGAGCAAGCACTGACATTCCAGTACCAGTTGATGTACGTGTAGGTACTGAATTCTCTGAAACTGCACCTGCAACAGAAAAATCAGTGACCGAAGTGAAAGATGATGAATCTATCTTCGATATCGGTGACAAATCTGCAGAACAATTAGCAGAAATCATCAAAAATGCAAAAACTGTTTTATGGAATGGTCCAGTTGGCGTGTTTGAATTCCCTAACTTCCGTAAAGGGACTGAAATTATTTCGCACGCGATTGCAAACAGCGATGCATTCTCTATCGCAGGGGGTGGTGATACTTTTAGCGACTATCGATTTATTCGGTATTGCAGATAAAAATCTCTTACATCTCAACCGGCGGTGGTGCATTCTTAGAATTCGTTGAAGGTAAAGTATTACCTGCAGTAGAAATTCTTGAAAAACGTGCGAACGGTTAATTGGAAAAAATTGCTAATCTAAGGTCTAGTTTATGATAAATAAGCCTAAAGCCTCAGCTCCCTGTCTATTAGTTAGTGTTATATTATTAACTGCTTGTAGTGATGGAAGTTCCAGTGTCTACAATACAAGGCACTTATCTGGCTCCAGTTTGGAGCGACAAGCACAGTTGGAATGTATTCATAATATTGCAGATCAAAATACAGGCACCTCTCAAGGTTATTTAGCTAAGTGTCCAAGATCTGCTAAATGGCATTCTGACAAGACAATGGAGCGTATTTATCTTAAGCGACCTATGTTTAAAAAGTGATCACCTTCTCACAAACGTCAATGATGGATTTAATCCTCCCAAACATATAAGGAAAAAGTAAAAATGGCTAAATTATTAGATATCGTAAAACCTGGCGTAGTAACAGGTGAAGATGTTCAAAAAATCTTTGCTTATGCCAAAGCAAACAACTTCGCAATCCCAGCAGTAAACTGTGTGGGCTCTGACTCCGTAAATGCTGTATTGGAAACCGCTGCACGTGTGAAAGCGCCAGTAATTATCCAATTCTCAAACGGTGGTGCAGCTTTCTACGCAGGTAAAGGTATAAAACCAACAAGCGGTGCACGTCCAGACGTTTTAGGTGCAATCGCAGGTGCGAAACACGTTCATACTTTAGCCAAAGAATACGGTGTTCCTGTTATTCTTCACACTGACCACGCTGCGAAAAAATTACTTCCATGGATCGATGGGTTACTTGAAGCGGGTGAAAAACACTTTGCAGAAACTGGCCGTCCATTATTCTCTTCTCACATGCTTGACTTATCTGAAGAACCAATGGAAGAAAACATGGCAATCTGCCGTGAATACCTTGCTCGTATGGACAAGTTAGGTATGACCCTTGAAATCGAAATCGGTATTACCGGTGGTGAAGAAGACGGTGTAGATAACTCAGATGTAGATGAATCTCGTTTATATACCCAACCTTCTGATGTGCTTTATGTTTACGACCAATTAAACCCTGTAAGCCCTAATTTTACCGTTGCAGCAGCATTCGGTAACGTACACGGTGTTTACAAACCAGGTAACGTAAAATTAAAACCATCTATTTTAGGTGCGTCACAAGAGTTCGTTGCAAAAGAACGCAATCTTCCTGCTAAACCAATCAATTTCGTATTCCACGGTGGTTCAGGTTCTAGCCGCGAAGAAATCCGCGAAGCAATTAGCTATGGTGCAATCAAAATGAATATCGATACTGATACTCAATGGGGTCGCATGGAATGGTATCTTAAGTTTCTATAAAGCAAACGAAGCATACCTCCAAGGTCAATTAGGTAACCCTGAAGGTCCTGATGTACCAAACAAAAAATACTACGACCCACGTGTTTGGTTACGTAAAATGGAAGAATCAATGTCTAAACGCTTAGAGCAATCTTTCGAAGACTTAAACTGCGTTGATGTTTTATAATCCATAAAAAAATAGACTAAAATGAGACCGCACTTTGTTAGTGCGGTTTTTTTAGTTTTACATAACCCGAATGTTGGCTCTTATCTATGCAAATAACAAAAACAAAATTGGTTAGCCACCCTAATAAACTTTGCGGTAACGCTTTTCTTTCTTTCGATATTTATTGTCAAAGGTGGATATAATGTCGCGCCTGCTCTATTGATGTTAATCGGTTTAGGTTATGGCATTTATGCTTTAATCAAGAAACCACTTTTAAACTTATCGAAAGTTGATAAATGGTTAATTTATAGCTACCTTTTTTATTTTCTTACATTTGTACTTTCCCTCTGCATTAACGGGGGAAAAAAATGCGTGATTCTAGATACGGCAAGTCGTGTTGTTTTTCTTAATTCCTGTTTTACTTTTTATTATTAAAATATCCAATAAAAAAACCTGTGTATTGAGTTACTCTATCCCCCTTGGTGGTATTGTTTCTGTCTGCATCGCGCTTTATGATAAATTTATCTTGAATCTACGTCCCGAGCAAAACCCTCGAATTATGCATATTCAAGGTGGTGATATTTCGATGTCATTAGGCATTTTGAGCCTAATTATTGCTCTCTATGCCCATCAGAAAAAAAGACGTAAAATTGACCGCTCTTAGTGTGATTGGTGCTTTATGTGGCATCGTAGGAAGTTTGCTTTCTACCGCTCGTGGAGGATGGGTTGCACTACCGATCTTACTTATTGTTATCCTTTGGATTTATCGCCATTCTCTTTCAAAACGTTTTTTCCTGACTTTCTTTGGAATCATCGCCGTAGCAAGCATTGGTATTAGCCAAATGCCCAATAACCGAATTATGGAACGGATTGACGTTGCACGAAAAGATATCCAACTTTACTTGGATAACAATGATGGCAATACTTCTCTAGGTGCGCGTTTTGAAATGTGGAAAAGCGCACTGGAAATGGTAAAAGAAAAACCCCTATTTGGCTGGGGCATTCAAGGGGCAACAGAAAAACGTAAACAAGAAACAAAAGAAAAAATTGCCACAGGTAACATTGGACAATTTACTCATGCCCATAACCAATATTTAGATGACCTATCCAAACGAGGAATTGTTGGCTTGCTCGCCTTACTTGCTGTTTTATTTATCCCTCTACGTACCTTTATGAAAAACCTAAAAACAGCAAATAATGAGATCAAGCTAATTGCAACGTTAGGTGTTGCCCATATTTTATCTGTGATGATCTATGGCTTAAGCCAAGGTTTCTTGGTACATAATTCAGGTACTATTTTTTACTTTTTCTTAACGATTGTGTTTTATACCGCAATACGAACACGGCAAAAGGCAGAATAATGAAAAATTTTAGTCATTCGTAACGATAAACTGGGGGATTTTGTTCAGGCGTTTCCGGCTTTTGCGATGTTGAAAGCCTCAAATCCCGAGCTAAAACTAACCGCACTTGTGCCGGCTTATACAGCCCCATTGGCTCAAATTTGCCCCTACTTAGATAATGTCATCATTGATAGTGCCAAGAACGACAAAGCGGATTTTAATCGTCTTGTTAAAGAAATTAAAGAGCGACAATTTGATGGCATGATTAGCTTCTTTTTCCAATACCCATAACGGTAAATTAGCGTGGAAAAGTGGGATTCCTTATCGTCTTGCGCCTGCAACGAAATGGGTGCAAATCCTTTATAACCATCGTTTAACACAACGCCGTTCACGCTCAGAAAAATCTGAAGCAGAGTACAATCAAGATCTTGCTCGTGCATTCTTAAAGAAACATAACATGCCGATTGTGGAACCCAAACCACCTTACCTTTCACTTCCTGAAAGTGCGGTTAAAAATCAACGTGTTTTTCTTCAAGAACAATTCGGTTTATCGGCAGATAAAAAATGGGTATTTGTGCATAGCGGAACAGGTGGTTCAGCAACAAGTCTCTCATTACCACAATATGCTCAATTGATACAAGGTTTGTTAAGCGAATTTGCTTGCCAGATTATCTTAACAGCAGGACCTGGTGAAAGTGAAAAAGCCCATGAGTTAGCAGCAAAAATCGACAGCCCAAATGTGGTTGTTTACGATAAGAATAAAGGATTAGTTGATTTTGCACACTCTCTGGCTTGTGCGGATTTATTCATTGCAGGCTCAACTGGACCATTGCATTTAAGCAGTGCATTCAATATGCCAACAATCGGATTCTATCCAAATAGTCGCTCATCTCAGCCTCGTCGTTGGAAACCGATTAACGATGCAGACAAACACCTTGCTTTCTGCCCGCCAAAAGGGAAAGACGAAATGAACTTAGGTTTGATTTCTATTGATGATGCCTTAGTGGATATTATCACCTTCGTGCGGGAAATGTGGCAAGCGGGCAATTGAGTTTAAGCATAACTGCACAATCCAACCTATTGCGTCGGCAAAAACAACGGTACCAATTCCGACTGTGCCGCCGAGAATATAACCCAACACACAAACCGACACTTCAAGGCTTGTTCTCACAATCCCCACTTTTAAATGAAGTCGTTGACAAAGTCCCACCATTAAACCATCCCGCGGGCCTGCCCCTTGATGACAAGTTAAATACAATGCCGTCCCTAATCCATAAAGCAAAAGCCCAATTCCACCGAATAAAATTCGGCTAAAAAGTGCGGTTGGTTCTGGCACAATTTTCGTGGTTAAGCCAAGGAAAAAGGCAATCACAATAATATTCAGAATGGTGCCAAGCCCAAGCCTTAATTTTAGGGGAATCCAGGCTAACATCACCAAACAGCTAATCCAAAATGATGACCAACCGATACTCACCTTAGCTTGTAATGCCACACCTTGAGAAAGCACGGTCCAAGGTGAAGAACCCAAATTAGCGAGCACAATCAAGCCATCTCCAATGCCCAGTATTGCCAATGCAAATAAGAGCATCGACATCGTTTTACCTTCGACTGACCATAGCGATTTGGCTGCCCAACTGGTGTGGGGAATCACCCGTGCTTTTTTCATATTATTCCCATTTATATTTAACGCCGACATCATAATGGGAAACCCGATAAAACCCAAACATTTTAACGTCATATGATATAACTGAATTGACTGATAAATATCATAAATGTGATGCAGATCACATTGTCAAAATTGTCATCACTCATTCACTGACTTAAAATAAGCTACCCTTTTTAATCAGGACATTATTATGCTTGCATCTCTTCAAGATATTTTGGATACCGTAAAAATCCAACACGCTCACCTATCAACAAAAACTCATGTGTTTAGGCAATATTGCCGAGCGATTATTTGACCCTCGTGAATTATTAGGTTACACGGATGAAGAATGGCAATTCCTTCAAAATCAAATGATCTGTGATTTAAATGAAGGCTATGCGATTTATCGTCCTCGCTATATTTTGCCGGATTACAATGTGTATATTAAAAAAGGCTGTGAATTCCTTGAATTGCCCGCGCCAAAAGATCTTGATGAAGCATTAGATGGCTTATTAATTTTATATTCCCACGTGCCATCAATTACCACATTCCCGGTTTACATTGGGCGCTTAGACATGCTGCTTGACCCGTTTATTACCGATGAAGAACAAGACTACATCAAAATTAAACGTTTCTTAAATCATGTGGATAAAACTGTGCCAGATTCATTCTGCCATGCCAATATTGGGCCTTATGACACCAAAGCAGGGCGTTTGATTTTTAAAAAGCGGTGATTGAGCTAGAAGCACCAACACCCAATATGACCATTCGTTACGATAAGAGTAAAACAAGTCGTGAATTTACAGAATTAGCAGCAAAAGCGTGCTTATTGGTTTCTAAACCGTCATTTGCTAATGATGCTTACTACATTTCTGACTTAGGCGAACAATATGGTATTGCTAGTTGCTATAACGCACTCCCTGAATGTGGTGGGGCTTATACCCTCACTCGCTTGCGCTTAGGTACTATCGCGCGCGCCTGTAAAACTGTGGATGAAATGGTCAATGAACTTTTACCTCGTGTTGCAAAATGCGCGCTCTCCACTATGGATAAACGCCATAAATTTGTCGTGGAAGAAAGTAACTTCTTTAATACCTCATTCCTCGAAAAAGAAGGTTTTATCAAACGCACTAATTTTACAGGGATGTTTGCTATTGTAGGGCTTGCAGATGCAGCAAATCACTTGTTACAACAAGAAGGATTAAATGAAACCTTTGGTAAAAGCCAACGCGGTGATGAAATTGCGACCCTGATTATGGATAAATTAAAAGAAGTCACAGATAACCATGAAGGCGTGTATGCTGAACGCACTGGCAACCGTTATTTATTACATGCGCAAGTGGGTGCAAGCAATCATGAAGAAGATAAACGCAATGCGCCTGCACATCGCATTCGCGTGGGTGAAGAACCAACATTATTAGCTCATTTAAAACAATCGGCGCCATTCCATAAGTACTTCCCATCAGGTACGGGAGATTTGTTTGCCTTTGACCAAACCTATGTGGATCATTTAGATGCCGTCGTAGATATTATCGATGGTTCATTTGCACAAGGTTACCGCTATATCACCACTTACCTTAAAAACACCGATTTGATTCGTGTAACGGGTTATTTGGTGAAGAAAAGCGAAGTGGAAAAATACCGTAAAGGTGAAGTAGCATTACGTGATACCACTTGGTATGGTTCTGGCACCGATGAGTGTGCACAAGTCTTTGACCGTCAATTACGCGATGAACAAGATGTAAGTGCAAGCTAGAAAAAAAGTGCGGTCGAAAAAAATTCTTTGTTTTTTTGACCGCACTTATTCTTTTTTTCAGCCTTTTTCTAAAAATCGCTTTGTGCTCTCGAATCAATGCCATAAACGGCTGCCCAAAGCGTTCCAATTTGATCGCCCCTACACCATTAATTTGTAACATTTCAATATTACTTGTTGGCATATATTGCGCCATTTCCTGTAACGTTGCATCGTTAAAGACAATATAAGGTGGAATATTTTCTTTATCCGCTAGTTGCTTCCGTAAGAAACGTAAGCGAGCAAACAGATCTTTATCGTAATTTGCCACCGTATTTTTTTATGAGACGTATGCACAATTTTATTAATGGATGAAATGCGTGGCATCGCCAATTCAAGCGGCACTTCGCCTTTTAAAACAGAGCGAGCGCTTTCTGTGAGCTGAAGCGTGGCACTATTAAACTCACCGATCACTTGTTGAATAAAACCAAGATGAATCAGTTGTCGAATCACAGATTGCCAATGTTCTTTGCTTTTATCTTTACCAATGCCATAAACACTTAACTTATCATGCTGACGTTCTATAATTTTTTTGGTTATTCATCCCTCGCAATACCGCAATCACATATTGCACACCGAAACATTGACCCACACGATAAATCGTCGACATTACTTTTTGCGCATCAATTAAGCCATCATATTTCTTTGGCGGGTCAAGACAAATATCGCAGTTTTGACAAGGCGTTTGACGATATTCACCAAAATAATTGAGTAACACTAAACGACGACAAGTCTGACTTTCAGCAAATTCACCAATGGCTTCCAATTTATGTTGCTCAATTTGACGTTGTGGCGTCTCTGGCTTTTCAAGCAGAATTTTCTGTAACCAAGCATAATCAGCCGGTTCGTAGAAAAGTACCGCTTCCGCAGGTAAATCATCTCGCCCCGCACGACCGGTCTCTTGGTAATATGATTCAATGCTTCTCGGCAAATCAAAATGGGCGACAAAACGCACATTAGATTTATTAATGCCCATGCCAAACGCAATCGTCGCAACCACAACTTGAATGTTATCTCGCTGGAAATCTTGTTGGACTCGTTCGCGTAGTGCAGTTTCCATTCCCGCATGATACGCCGCAGCCGACACGCCTTTATTTCGCAAAGTTTCGGCTATACGTTCCACTTTCGAGCGACTATTGCAATACACAATGCCACTTTTTGCCTTTTTTTGAGCTAAGACAAAACGCGTAAGCTGCTCCATCGGCTTAAACTTTTCTTCCAACGTATAACGAATATTCGGACGGTCAAAACTGCCAATGTATTTATGAGGATTGTCTAATTTAAGATGAGTGAGAATATCCTGTCTCGTCGCGTAATCCGCAGTCGCCGTTAATGCCATAATTGGCGCATTTGGAAACGCTGCTTTTAAGCCGCCAAGTTGGGTATATTCAGGGCGAAAATCATGCCCCCACTGTGAAATACAATGTGCTTCATCAATGGCGATAAAGGAAATTTGAGCATAAGAAATCAGCTGAAAAAAGCTGTTTGTCATCACTTTTTCAGGCGAAACATATAATAATTTTAATTGACCTGAAATCAGCTTATTTTTCAACTTGCTGTTGTTGTTCTGGCGTCTGACTAGAGTTTAGAAAAATCGGCTTCAATGCCGTTTGCTTGGAGTTGATCCACCTGATCTTTCATTAAAGAAATCAAAGGCGAAATCACTAATGTGAGACCAGGAAAACAAAGTGCTGGAATTTGATAACACAAGGATTTGCCATTTCCGGTGGCCATCACCACTAAGGTATCCTGACCGCTTAACGCAGCGTGAATCACTTCTTCCTGCCCTTTGCGGAAAGATTGGTAACTCAAAAAAACAGACCGCAACGTATGAAGTGCGGTCGTTTTTAAAGTCTGTTTTTTTGCGGGGCATGTTCCGCGAGTTCGGCCATTAGAATGTTACCGTTTCTCCATGAGCTAGCAACCGCCTCGGTTAAACAATCCCAAAAGTGTTTGCCATCATTTGCCACCCAATCATTGTTTTTTTATAGGCAAAATGAAATCCACCCAAGCTACTGCAAGCCAAAGCTCAAGAAGCGGTTCTTGCTTATTGATAACGATTTGTGAGCGGTCATCAAATGTGATCGTGAATACCGAACCTTGCGTTTCGCAATCCACATCGCAATCTTGATTATCTAACTCTTCTTCAATTTTTTTGCCAAACCTGTTCAATATTTTTGGTGAAATTCTGCAACATTCATAAAATTTTCCGATTAAATCTGATAGAATGCCGTGAATTATAAAGCCTTTCTCCTCGTTGGCAAAGGCAGATTTTACTTATTAGAGAGATTGAAAAAAATGAAAAAAGTACTTTCTATTTTGTTATTAGGTGCATTCTGCACTTTAGCTACAGGTTGCGGTGTAAAAGGGCCATTATACTTTCCTGAAAAAGAACAACCACAAAACACGCAAAAAACGCAATAAAAAAACTGACCGCACTTAAAGGATTCCTCATGGATTTTTTTCCAATATAAAAAAACGAGCAACTTTATGTTGAAGATTTGCCCGTCAAACAACTCGCTGAAGAATTCGGCACACCGCTTTATATTTATTCTCGTGCCACACTTGAACGCCATTGGCATGCCTTTGATTCCGCTTTAGGAAATCATCCACACTTGATTTGTTATGCCGTAAAAGCCAATTCCAATATTGGTATATTGAATGTAATGGCAAAATTAGGCTCAGGCTTTGATATTGTTTCACAGGGGTGAATTAGAACGTGTCTTAGCGACTGGCGGAGAGGCTTCAAAAGTGGTCTTTTTCCGGTGTAGCAAAAATCTCGTGCAGAAATTATGCGAGCGTTAGAAGTAGGCATTCGTTGTTTTAATGTGGAATCTGTTGCGGAATTACACCATATCAACCAAATTGCGGGTGAAATGGGTAAAGTAGCCCCTATTTCTTTACGCGTGAACCCCGATGTTGATGCCCATACTCACCCTTACATTTCTACGGGATTAAAGGAAAAATAAATTTGGAGTGAGCGTAGATGAAGCACGTGAAGTCTATAAATTAGTCGCAACCTTACCTCATGTAAAAAAATTACGGGTATGGATTGCCATATTGGCTCTCAGCTGACTGAATTACAACCCTTCTTAGATGCAACTGATCGCCTCATTCGTTTAATGGAACAATTAAAAGAAGATGGCATCACGTTAAAACACTTAGATCTCGGCGGTGGTTTAGGCGTAACTTATACTGACGAAACACCTCCACATCCAAGTGATTATGCCGCTGCGTTACTGAATAAATTAAAAGGCTATGAAAATCTCGAAATTATTCTAGAACCGGGTCGAGCGATCGCGGCGAATGCGGGGATTTTAGTAGCTAAAGTTCAATACCTAAAAAGTAATGAAAGCCGCAACTTCGCGATTACCGATACCGGCATGAACGATATGATTCGCCCTGCACTCTATGAAGCTTATATGAACATCATTGAAATTGACCGCACTTTAGAGCGTGAAAAAGCCATTTATGATGTCGTTGGTCCAGTATGTGAGACCTCTGATTTCTTAGGTAAACAGCGTGAGCTCGCCATTGCTGAAGGTGATTACATTGCTCAACGCTCTGCTGGAGCTTATGGTGCAAGTATGTCTTCAAACTACAATTCTCGTCCACGTACGGCAGAAGTGTTAGTGGATGGAGACAAAGCTCATTTAATACGTCGCAGAGAAAGTCTCAGTGAATTATGGGCATTAGAAAGCATCGCGAAATAAATAAAAAGAAAAACGGTCAAGATATAAGTCTTGACCGTTTTTGTATGACTAAATAATTCGAGAGAATTGTTGTCGTTTTGCCGCTGCTCTTGAATAAGTATCAAAGCATAAGCAAATATTACGGATTAATAATCGACCTTTAGGGCGAAACTTGTAAGCCTGTTTCTGTTTCAGAAATTAATCCATCTTCAAGTAATGGCTGTAATAACTGTAAATCTTCAGCAAAGTGTTTTTTTGAAATCAATATTATATTGTTTTTCAATTGGTGCGAAATCAAGCTTAAAGTTACAAATCAATTGCTTAATCACATCACGACGTAAGCAATCTTCTTCTGTCATCGCTAAACCTTTATGCAGTGCAATACCTGAATTTTCTACATCATGATAATAATGTTTTTAATTCTTTTTGGTTTTTGAGCATATGTATCACCTAATAAACTAATGGCTGATACACCTAAACCGAGCAAATCACATTCTTCCTGAGTGGTATAGCCTTGGAAATTTCGGTGTAAGACACCTTTCTCTTGAGCAATCGCTAATTCATCATCTGGTTTAGCAAAGTGATCCATACCGATAAACTTATAACCAGCATTGCCTAAGGTTTCAATCGTTTTCTGTAAAATTTCTAATTTAGTTTCCGGTGGCGGTAATTGATCTTCTTTAATTTTTGCTTGCCCTGCAAATCGACTTGGTAAATGAGCATAGTTAAAGATACTTAAACGATCTGGATTCAATTCAATCACTTTATTTAATGTGAACATAAAACTTTCCACATTTTGAAGTGGCAATCCATAAATTAAATCAAGATTCGTTGATTGAAAACCTAACTCACGAGCACGAATAAGCAATGCATTCACAAACTCTTCATCTTGTTCACGGTTTACCGCTTTTTGAACCGCTTTATTGAAATCTTGTACGCCCATACTGATTCGGTTAAAACCAATATTGCGTAAATGGTCAAGCATATCGAGTTCAATTTCGCGTGGGTCCATCTCAATACTGACTTCTGCATTATCCGCAATCGTAAAAATGGTCTTTAAGCATCTTCATCAAACGAGCAGATTGCTCTTCGGTCAAATAAGTCGGTGTACCGCCACCCCAATGCACTTGAGTCGCAACACGATTTTTGAATAATTCTGAACGCGCTTTGATTTCTTTTTCAAGGTAATCAAGATAAATATCCGCCTTATGTTGATGACGAGTAATCACCTTATTGCGACCACAGAAATAGCAAAGTTTGTGACAAAACGGAATGTGTACGTAAAGGGAAAGTGGTCTTTCCGGATAACGATTAGTCAGCTGCAATAAAAATCTTCGTTTGTGTAATTTTCATTAAATTCTAATGCAGTTGGATAAGATGTATAACGAGGTCCTGATTGGTTATATTTTTTTGAATTAACGCAAGATCCCAAATAATTTCAGACATTAAGCTTCCCCAAATTTTTCTACGTCATTTAAAAACTGACGTAAATCCAACATAATTTCTTCTTCAAATTTTGCTTCTGTACTTTCTCGCTCAAGATCGAGTTTCATTCTTTCTTTTTTTAACAATACTTTCCGAGCTTCATGCGTAGGCATTTCTTTCACAATATTATAAAGTGCATGCATCGCTTGATACGGCTGCAAAGATTGTCCAAAAGGGAGTAAAAGCATTGATAAACGAATCACCCCTTCTGAATGGTTACAATCTCCATTTTGCATCGCTTTAGCGATAATTACCATACTCTCTTTTAGGCGTTTTGTACGTGCTATTTTAGCCTGTTTGATGAGAGTGTTTTGCTCGCGTAACTTCCTAAGTAATTTGAAAGCATAGAATGATACGCCAGCAATAATTCCCAAAGCAATAATACTTAAAATAATCGGCCACATGACAATTATCTGAATTGGTTGATATCAATTTTCTCGAAGGTTCGATAGAGGTCATCCTCTGTTTCTTCTTCATCTTGAATACCCAATTCTTCCATTAACTGAGCAATACGATCTAAACATTCATCCACAAATTGTTGGTCGGCTTTACTAATCGTTTTGCCTTCATCTAAGGCATCCAACAATTCATTTAGAATTTCATTATTTTCTAAACGTTCTAACTCAACTTCAGGCGCAAGTTTTTTCGGTTCTTTGACTACTGGAATTGTCATCCCTTTCTCAGGTTTATTCACAAATTCAACAATCAGTGGAACCTTTTTACGGCTACCAATACGCGGATCTTTTTGTTCAACGACTTGATTATGCTTATTTTGCTCAGCGTTACTATGACGAGAACCCGATGCTAAACCTTTATGTTTACGTTTTTTCTTATCTTCTCTTGCTTTAGCATCTAATTCATAACGTGTTAATTTCTTACCTGATAGCTTCGGTGCTTCAGGTTTCTTATCCGATTTACGAATTGGCATAATATCGCTAATTTTACGACTTTTCTTTTTACGAGCCATTTGTGTTATTTATCCTATAAAAAATTTTGGTGATTGTACCATTCCACCTCTATTTTCTCATTAAAAGATTTAAACATCTTTTAATAAAACTATTCTGATTTTTGACCGCACTTTTTATTTTATTAAACTCAAATCCATAAATAAAAAAACCCCAAGCCATTCAGCTCGGGGGTTCTACATTCAGTACCTGGCGGTGTCCTACTCTCACATGGGGAAGCCCCACACTACCATCGGCGCATCGGCGTTTCACTTCTGAGTTCGGTATGGGGTCAGGTGGGACCACCGCTCTATCGCCGCCAGGATTATTCCTTTAATAACTTTTCTATTTCTCTCTGCTCCGCTATCTCTAGCGCTCACAACCAAACAAGCTGATAACCTTCAAAACTTTCTTCTTCTCTTTCTTCTCTGAGTTTGTTTCGTCTTCTCAACACCCAAAAACCCTTGAGCGTTGTATAGTTAAGCCTCTCGGGCAATTAGTACATGTTAGCTCAACGGCTCGCACCGCTTACACACCATGCCTATCTACGTCTTAGTCTTAAACAACCCTTACAGATTTTAAATCTGGGAGAACTCATCTCTTGGCAAGTTTCGTGCTTAGATGCTTTCAGCACTTATCTCTTCCGCACTTAGCTACCCGGCAATGCGTCTGGCGACACAACCGGAACACCAGTGGTGCGTCCACTCCGGTCCTCTCGTACTAGGAGCGACCCCAACCAATTCTCCAACGCCCACGGCAGATAGGGGACCGAACTGTCTCACGACGTTCTAAACCCAGCTCGCGTACCACTTTAAATGGCGAACAGCCATACCCTTGGGACCTACTTCAGCCCCAGGATGTGATGAGCCGACATCGAGGTGCCAAACACCGCCGTCGATATGAACTCTTGGGCGGTATCAGCCTGTTATCCCCGGAGTACCTTTTATCCGTTGAGCGATGGCCCTTCCATTCAGAACCACCGGATCACTATGACCTACTTTTTCGTACCTGCTCGACTTGTCTGTCTCGCAGTTAAAGCTTGCTTATACCATTGCACTAACCTGACGATGTCCGACCGTCATTAGCAAACCTTCGTGCTCCTCCGTTACTCTTTTGGGAGGAGACCGCCCCAGTCAAACTACCCACCAGACACTGTCCGAGACCACGTTTCGTAATCTTCGTTAGAACATCAAACGTTAAAGGGTGGTATTTCAAGGACGACTCCAACAATACTGGCGTATCATCTTCATAGTCTCCCACCTATCCTACACATCAAAATTCAATGTTCAGTGTCAAGCTATAGTAAAGGTTCACGGGGTCTTTCCGTCTAGCTGCTGGGTACACCGCATCTTCACGGCGATTTCAATTTCACTGAGTCTCGGGTGGAGACAGCCTGGCCATCATTATGCCATTCGTGCAGGGTCGGAACTTACCCGACAAGGAATTTCGCTACCTTAGGACCGTTATAGTTACGGTAGCCGTTTACTGGGGCTTCGATCAGGAGCTTCTCTTTCGATTACACCATCAATTAACCTTCCAGCACCGGGCAGGCATCACACCCTATACGTCCACTTTCGTGTTTGCAGAGTGCTGTGTTTTTTTAATAAACAGTTGCGACCCAGCTGGTATCTTCGACCGGTTCAACCTTCGCCCGCAAGGGACTACAATCTACGCCGGCGCACCTTCTCCCGAAGTTACGGTGCTATTTTTGCCTAGTTCCTTCACCCGAGTTCTCTCAAGCGCCTGAGTATTCTCTACCTGACCACCTGTGTCGGTTTTCAGTACGGTTTAGATAAACCTGAAGCTTAGTGGCTTTTCCTGGAAGTGTGGTATCGGTTACTTCAGCTCCGTAGAGCCTCGTCATCATCTCTCAGTGTTTAATAGAAGTCCGGATTTGCCTAAACTTCCCACCTACAAACTTAAACGCACATATCCAACAGTGCGATAACCCTAACCTGCTCCGTCCCCACATCGCAGTTTATCCAAGTACGGGAATATTAACCCGTTTCCCATCGACTACGCTTTTCAGCCTCGCCTTAGGGGCCGACTCACCCCTGCCCCGATTAACGTTGGACAGGAACCCTTGGTCTTCCGGCGAACGGGTTTTTCACCCGTTTTATCGTTACTTATGTCAGCATTCGCACTTCTGATACGTCCAGCAAACCTCTCGATTCACCTTCATCCGCTTACAGAACGCTCCCCTACCCAACAGACTTTCGTCTGATGCCGCAACTTCGGTGCTATATTTGAGCCCCGTTACATCTTCCGCGCAGGCCGACTCGACTAGTGAGCTATTACGCTTTCTTTAAATGATGGGTCGCTTCTAAGCCAACATCCTAGCTGTCTAAGCCTTCCCACTTCGTTTCCCACTTAATATAGACTTTGGGACCTTAGCTGGCGGTCTGGGTTGTTTCCCTCTCCACGACGGACGTTAGCACCCGCCGTGTGTCTCCTGAGTATCACTCTTCGGTATTCGTAGTTTGCATCGGGTTGGTAATCCGGGATGGACCCCTAGCCGAAACAGTGCTCTACCCCCGAAGGTGTCCGCTCAAGGCTCTACCTAAATAGATTTCGGGGAGAACCAGCTATCTCCCGGTTTGATTGGCCTTTCACCCCCAGCCACAAGTCATCCGCTAATTTTTCAACATTAGTCGGTTCGGTCCTCCAGTTAGTGTTACCCAACCTTCAACCTGCCCATGGCTAGATCACC
>BNJT01000709.1_pt1:0-5000 | contig 43283 bp, 63 predicted proteins | sample 8540491 | NCBI WGS metagenome assembly BNJT01 (sample SAMD00202455, study PRJDB9452) | human saliva metagenome | host: Homo sapiens | reverse complement strand
AGAAGCAAGCTTCTTTATGTTACCGTTCGACTTGCATGTGTTAAGCCTGCCGCCAGCGTTCAATCTGAGCCATGATCAAACTCTTCAATTCAAGTTCAATCGCTCAATACTGCTGACATAAAATGTCACTACTTAAAAAAAGTATTATGAATTTCTAGTTAGCACCTATTAAGACTTCAAAAATTAAAAAAATATTTTTTTTAAAAACAAGTCAATCAACAAGTGCCCACACAGATTGTCTGATATATTGTTAAAGAGCAAAAAAATAACGACGCACTGGTTTTCATAAAAGCTTCACAACAGCGCGTCGTTGTGTGGGGGCGTATTATAGGCATTTCAGACGCCTTTGCAAGATCTTTTTGTAAAAAAATGTAAATTTTTTTCTTAGTTGAAGATCTTTTTCACCTATTCGTACAAAAAAATAGATCATTTTTGTTACTTAATTAATCGTTTTTGCTATTCTTGGCAAATCTGCAATAGAATCCAAAAACATAATCAGCGAGGTTCTCTCCCTCTTCTGTAATAGGTTTGCCTGTTCGAACTAAAAATATTTGTTTTTCACTTTTTGCGCCAATGCCCGCTTTAAGATCTTCAATCTTATCACCAACCATAATAGATTGTGCTGGATCTATTTTCAGCGCTTTAATCGCCTCTAATAACATACCTGATTTTTGGCTTTCTACATGCACAGTCTTCTTTATATTCGCCCTTCCCTTCTGGGTGATGAGGGCAATAGTAGATACCATCTAAATCCACACCACGATCAGCTAATGACCAATCCATCCATTCTGTAAGTTGCAAAAACTGATCTTCTGAAAAAAATATCCACGCGCGATACCCGATTGATTGGTCACTAAAAACTAAAAAGGTATCCCATTTCTTTTTAGTGCTTTTAATGCATCAATACTGCCTTCTATAAATTGGAAATCATCAATTTTATGGACATAACCATGGTCAATGTTTAAAGTGCCATCACGATCTAAAAAAACAGCTTTCTTCATATATTTTCTCATTTATCTTTTTCTCAGAACAAAATTATCCCTTTTATCCTTAATATAAGCAATAATAAGTCATAACCGATCCGTCTAAAAAAAGATCCCCAAAGATATTGACACAGCATTCTAGACGTCTAGAATACAAATGAAATTCAAATATTAACTGAGAACAAGGGCTTATATGATTAAGCTAAATAACATTACGAAGATTTTTTTACACTTCCAGATAAAAAAACTGACCGCACTTGATAATGTTTCATTACATGTGCCAAAAAGGTCAGATTTGCGGTGTCATTGGCGCCTCTGGTGCAGGTAAAAAGTACACTTATCCGTTGTGTAAACCTATTAGAAAGACCAACTCATGGTGCCGTAATCATCGATGATGTGGATCTTACTCAACTTTCTGACGCTGAATTAGTGAAAACACGCCGCCAAATCGGCATGATTTTTCCAACATTTTAATTTGTTGACCTCTCGAACCGTTTTTTTGAAAAATGTAGCGTTGCCACTTGAATTAGAAAAATAAATCAAAAGCAGAAATTCAAGAAAAAAACGACCGCTCTTTTTAGCGCTTGTAGGATTAAGTGATAAACATAATGTGTATCCTGCTAATCTCTCTGGTGGTCAAAAAAACAACGTGTAGCTATTGCACGTGCACTAGCAAGCGATCCAAAAGTCTTACTTTGTGATGAAGCCACTAGTGCATTGGATCCGGCCACAACTCAATCCATTCTAAAAATTATTAAAAGAAATCAACCGCACTTTAGGTATCACCATTCTTCTTATCACCCATGAAATGGAAGTGGTTAAACGCATCTGCGATCAAGTCGCGGTAATTGATAAAAGGCCGCCTGATTGAACAAGGCACGGTTAGTGAGATTTTCTCTAATCCGAAAAACAGAATTGGCTCAAGAGTTTATCAGCTCGACCTTCCACATTACCTTGCCGGAAGAATATTTAGAAAATTTATCTGATACGCCAAAACATGCCAAATCGTATCCAATCATCAAATTTGAATTTACTGGTCGCTCCGTCGATGCGCCATTACTTTCTCAAGCATCAAAAAAATTTGGTGTGGAACTCAGTATCTTAACATCACAAATTGATTATGCCGGTGGCGTTAAAATTTGGTTTTACGATTGCAGAAGTTGAAGGTGATGAAGATGCAATTACGCAAACCAAGGTTTATTTAATGGAAAAATAATGTTCGAGTAGAGGTGCTAGGGCTATGTTCAATGAGTTATGGGCAACATTTAGCCAACAATTCCCTGATAACTTCGCGAGTTTACTAACGGTATCAACCGTTGAAACAATTTATATGTCAGTATTATCGACATTAATCGCCGCTTTATTGGGTTTACCACTTGGTTTTTTAACCTTCTTAACCAATAAAGGCGCGATTTTAGAAAACAAAAAACTCAATGCGTTCTTAAACGTCATTATTAATATCGGACGTTCAATCCCTTATATTATTTTGTTACTTGCTTTAATTCCACTTACCAGTTGGTTACTTCCTGGCGGTAGTATTGGTTCTAATGCGGCAATTGTGTCATTAAGTGCAGCGGCAACACCATTTTTTGCTCGCCTAACAAGTAATGCACTCTTTGAGATTCCAACCGGTTTGACTGAAACAGCAAAAAGCCATGGGTGCAACCAATTGGCAAATTATTCGTAAATTCTATTTGCCTGAATCTTTACCAACGCTTATTAATGCCATTACGCTCACTTTCGTGACATTAATTGGCTATACCGCAATGGCGGGAACACAAGGCGGTGGCGGTTTAGGAAGCCTCGCCATTAACTATGGTGTCTATCGTAATATGCCATCAGTAACTTGGGCGGCAACGATTGTTATCGTGATTATCGTGATGCTCAGTCAAAAATTAGGCGATACGCTCGCAAAACGAGTAGATCACCGTTAATTATTTTCTATACCATTTTTATTCACAACAAGGAAAAAAACATGAAATTAAAAAAACTTATTTGCTATCACCGCTATTGCGTCTGCATTAGTATTAACAGGTTGTAAAGAAGAGAAAAAAAGCAGATGCAGCGTCAACTGCGCCTGCTCCAACATCAATCAAAGTTGGTGTAATGGCGGGTCCTGAGCACCAAGTAGCTGAAACCGCTGCAAAAAGTCGCAAAAAGATAAATACAACTTAAATGTTGAATTTGTTTTATTCAATGACTACGCATTGCCAAATACCGCTGTATCTAAAGGTGATTTAGATGCTAACGCAATGCAACATAAACCTTACTTAGATGAAGATGTAAAAAGCGAAAAAAACTTAAATAACTTAGTGATCGTTGGTAACACCTTTGTTTACCCGCTTGCTGGTTATTCTAAAACCATCAAAAATGTAAATGATTTAAAAGAAGGTGCTAAAATCGTTGTTCCAAACGATCCTTCAAACCGTGGCCGTGCATTAATTCTTCTTGAAAAACAAGGTTTAATCAAACTTAAAAAAATGTTAATGACCTTCTTTCAACTGTAGCGGATATTGTTGAAAATCCGAAAAAAACTTCAAAAATTTCTGAAGTAGATACTTCTGTTGCAGCTCGTGCATTAGATGATGTTGATCTTGCTGTTGTAAATAACACTTATGCGGGTCAAGTTGGCTTAAATGCGCAAGATAACGGTGTCTTCGTAGAAGATAAAGATTCTCCATACGTAAACATTATTGTTTCACGTACTGATAACAAAGACAGCAAAGCGATCCAAGATTTCGTCAAAGCATACCAAACTGAAGAAGTTTACCAAGAAGCGAAAAAACACTTTAAAGATGGTGTTGTAAAAGGCTGGTAATCTTAGCTTAAGCAAAATATTTCAAAGCCACCGATTAAGGTGGCTTTTTTATTTACTAAATATACCATACAGTATAAGATTCGAAAATTTATAAAAAATTAGCTATCAATTACTGTTTTACCTTTTCTAGAAGCAATAACGACACAGAGAGCAAATTAACAAAGTATCAAGCATATCAGATTAATTGACAAACCAGATTAATAATAAACCCTCATAGGACTAGAATATCAAAAATTTTTGATACATCGAAAATGTATTCTGAAATAAGTAATCTTGGCGAATCAAATAGAGACTACCTTATTGCACATAGTCTCTATATTATAAATAAAAAAACCACTACTTGAGTGATTGCCCCAAATTATAGAAAGTATTAGAATCAAAGCAACTTATAATGTAAAGGAGCTACTAGAAATGGCTAAAATTGATGGTTTCCGTATAAAAAATTTTAGATCGTTAAAAGATGTAACGCTAGGTAAACTATGGAATCAACGCTCTCATGAACCCTTAACTTCATTAACAGCTGTGATAGGAAAAAATGGAGTTGGTAAAAGTACTATTTTTGATGCCTTCGGCTTTCTCTCTGACTGTCTAAAGTTTGGAGTTGAAGAAGCATGTGATAGAAATGGCAGGGGAGGATATGAACGTCTATTATCAAAAGGGCAGCAAGGTCCAATAGAGTTTGAAATTTACTATAAAGAAGACGGTAATGCTCGTCCAATTACTTATGAGGTTGCTTTTGATATCGATAAATCAGGACGTCCATTCGTTGCAAGAGAAAGGTTAAGACAAAGAAGAAAAGGGCAATCTAGAGGTTGGCCATTTTCCTTTCTTGTTTTGGAAAATGGAAAAGGTGTTGTTTGGACTGGGGAACAAGCAGGGAAACAAATAGATGATTCAGCTGAATTCAGTGTTCATGATCTTATCAATTCTCTAGATGATAACAATGAAGAATCTAAAGAAACAGAAGTTGTTGAACTAAACGACAAAAGAAAACTAGGTATAGCTACCTTAGGGGCACTAAAACAACATCCAAGAATCTCAGCTTTTCGTCAATTTATTGAGGGCTGGTATTTGAGTTACTTCACTCCTGATGCAGCAAGAAGCTTACCACTAGCTGGTCCCACAACAACACTTAAACATTCATGGAGATAATCTCGGTAATGTTGTTCAATATATGGAACGAGAACATTCCAAAAAGT
>BNJT01002860.1_pt1 | contig 43291 bp, 59 predicted proteins | sample 8540491 | NCBI WGS metagenome assembly BNJT01 (sample SAMD00202455, study PRJDB9452) | human saliva metagenome | host: Homo sapiens | reverse complement strand
TTTTGCTCCTCTAATAAGTGTTGCAACGATGTTTTGAACTAATCGCTCGCCATAGCTACAATGGCGTCTTGTGTTTTGTGGCTGAGGTCTGTATAAGACACACCAAAAGTGCAAATAGAATGGAGCTATTCGAAGAGCTTATCAACTTTGTTGAACAGGTCTTCACGATCTTTGGGATCAGGTGATAACGGCCTCTATCATTTGATGATGTCGGCTAACAATCTCTTCAAACGACTGTTTCCACTCGTCGTTTCCTTCCTTAGCTAATTGTGATGTGGAAATAAGTTTGTCAGTTATTCCGCCTAAAGCACTGCGACAACAACAATGGGTTGACAACGTGCTTCCTTTTTCTACAATACGTTTCAGCGATAAAATACTCGCCACGGAACCTACAGATGTTCCGCCAAATTTAAGAACCTTCATACCTTAATATTTTAAATAACTGTATCTGTATCACTCGAACAAACAGGCTATACAGATACTTTGTGCTAAAGATAGTAATGTTCCGTTATTCAACAAAGAAAATAAGTGATAAAATGTAATCTAAATGGCAAGTTATTATGCAAAAGTGATATTATTTATTACTTTTGCAATATCAATAAAAATGCATTTATGATGAAGAATTTCAGATAAGAGTGCGGCCAGAAGTGGCTGCATCTGATACGAATATAATTAGTTATATAGCTGCAGAAAAGGGTATAGATGCGCATTCAGTATGCTCAAGTGCGTGTGCTGCGTGAGAAGCATTGATGCACGCCAACGTACTATTTTTATCAACTTAAAAGTGCGAGTTTATATCAATGAAGTGCCTCCAAGATGAAAGATTTCCAATATATAGAATATCCGATGTTAGTGAACGTCCAAAGTTATTGTTGTGGGCGAGGGGCCTGCGTGGGACTTTTCGCTTCGTTAAAAACTGATTGAGTTAGGATTTCGTCCTATTGTATTGGAACGTGGAAAAAGACGTACGAGCGGAAAAGAAAGATATGGCTTTAATAACCCGTACGCAACAAGTTGACCCTAAGTAACTATTGTTTCGGTGAGGGTGGCGCAGGAGCGTATAGCGATGGCAAGCTTTATACACAGTAGAAAGCGTGGAAGTGATATTGAATGTTTTTGCCAGCATGGTGCTGCTACCAATATATTAGCTGATGTACACCCATATTGGTACAGATAAACTACCGCGTGTGATTGAAAACATGCGTCTTCAAATCGTAAAGAGTGGAGGAGAGTGCATTTTTCAGACGAAGATGACATCACTCACTAGATAATAACAAAGTTGTGGGTGTGGAAGCCTTGAATGTGGTGACAGGGAAAAGAGGAAACATATCGAGGTCCTGTCATTCTGGCCACAGGGCATAGTGCGCGAGATGTTTATCAGTATCTGGAATGATTCGAAGAAATAGAACCTAAGGGACTTGCTATTGGCGTGCGACTTGAGCACCCTTCGCAATTAATAGACCAAATTCAGTATCATAATAGAGAAGGGCGTGGGCAATATCTCCCTGCGGCGAGAATACTCATTGTAACACAAGCTGACGGGCGAGGGTATATTCGTTCTGTATGTGTCCGGGCGGTTTTGTTATACCTGCAGCAACTGGCCCTGAACGGCTTGTTGTAAATGGTATGTCTCCAAGTAATCGTGGGACAGCATGGTCGAACAGTGGTATGGTTGTTGAATTGCACCCAGAGGATATTTCTATGGTGCAATCAATGAAGAATATAGATGCTTCGTCTAAACTTTGTATGATGGAGTTTCAAAACGGTTTGGAGAAAAGCTATGTTGGCAACAGGCAGCATAAGAACAAACAACGCCTGCTCAACGTATGGCTGACTTTGTGAATAATAGGTTAAGCTATGACTTGCAACAGTAGTTACGCTCAGGATTAATTGAGTAGTCCGTTGCATTTTTGGCTTCCCGACATTATAAGCCGTCTCGTTTACAGGAAGGTTTTAAAGGCTTTTGGAAAACGCAGTCATCGGCTCTCTTACTAACGAAGCTGTGTTGATTGCAGTAGAGACACGTACGTCAAGTCCAGTTCGTATTCTCCGTGACGAAGATTCGTTGCTAGTGTTCGTGTAGAGGACTTTTCCCATGTCGGGAGAGGGTGCTGGTTATGCGGGTGGAATTGTATCGGCTGGTATCGATGGCGAAAGATGCGCGAAATGTATGTGCTTCTTACCTCAATTCTATATCATAATAGTTAGTAATCCAAAAATCAGTAACTTTGCATAAATTCAATAACATGCAATGAAACAGACTAAGATTGTTTTGCTCGATAAGTGACCGCAATTGCGAACCTGAATTCATAAAAAGGCTTTTCTTCGCTGGTATGAATGTGGTTCGTAGCGAATACCGCTCACGCAACACCAGATGGTATTCGTAATATCATAAAAATGTGAGAGCGGTATCTCCTCACATTGGTATTTTGATAGACACTAAGGGCCTGAGATTCGTACTACGGACGTAGATGAACCCATTCAGTACAAGGCTGGAGAGACTGTTAAAATAGTAGGTCGTCCAGATGTGAAAACAACGCATGATTTTATCAATGTGTCTTTTCCTGAATTCGCCTGCGATTGAAAGGTCGGTGATGATTTTTGTTTGATGACGGTGCCTTAAACATGAGGGTTCGCGGAATAGAAGGTCCGATGATTTGTATGTTGAGGTAATGAACGATGGTGTGCTCGGCGCGCGCATCAAAAGCGTGAATGTTCCGGGTGAACTATATTGACCTTCCTGCATTAACAGAGAAAGATAAGCAGAATATTTTACTGGCTATAGAGGAAGATATTGACTTTATTGCGCATAGCTTTGTACGCTCTGCTGAGGATGTAAAAGCGGTTCAAGATATATTAGATGCGCACAATTCTGATATCAAAAATCATCTCAAAAGATCGAAAATCAAGAAGGTGTAGATAACATCGATGAGATTATAGATGCAAGTTATGGCATCATGATTGCGCGAGGAGATCTTGGAATCGAGGTCCCAATTGAACGCATACCGAGGAATACAAGGATGATAATTAAGAAGTGTATGAGAAAGCATAAGCCTGTAATTGTGGCTACACAAATGCTTCACACCATGATTAATAATCCACGTCCTACTCGTGCAGAGGTAACCGATATTGCAAATGCTATTTATTCAAAACACTGATGCTTTGATGCTAAGTGGCGAAACTGCATCGGGAAAATATCCGTTAGAGGCCGTTGAAACCATGGCAGCTATTGCGGAACAAGCCGAAAATGATCGTCAACATTTTGGCCATAAAGAAGATATTCCTTTAATGTCAAATTGTACTCAAAAGGAATTTCTCGCTCATACCTGCAATAAATTCAACACGATTATTAGGTGTGGAAGGAATTATTACAGACTCAGAAACGGGTGAGACTGCACGTAATCTTGCGTCTTTCCGTGGCCTCAAAGCCTATTCTTGCTATTTGTTATAAGGAGAAGACTCAGCGCTCGGCTTAATCTATCGTATGGTCGTAATTCCGTATATCAAAAAAGAGCATCAGAATGCTGATTTTATGTTCTTTGGCAGCATTGCGTATGCTTCGACAGAAGGGTTATCTAACAGATGATGACAAGGTGAAAGCTTACCTTTCTGGTTCGCTCGGTGAAGGTGGCGGAACTACATTCGTTGAGATTAATCAGGTGAAGAAAAGCTTTTGACGAAGTATCAATTCCATTTACCAAAAGTATAACCTACAAGGCGATCAGTCCGATCACCATTAGCTTTTGAAATATATCAGTGCCTGATAGGTGTTTTCTGTTTGATAGAAATTACCCTCCGAAGGCACTGGTTTTTAGATTTTCCTTCTGGCTTCATCATTAAAATATTGATAACTATAATAACCTTGCTCAGCAATAGTTCGCCTTCGTATTGCTGATTTTTCATTCCATTTCATTTCATATTGAGGAAGAAAACGGTCATTTGTAAAGAAGCCGTTAATATAAATAGGATCGGCTGTTTGTGGGGATTTAAGACGGAAATGAGTTATTATATAATCAGAATTAACGTCGTTATCGATGTTATCTGAGTTTCTTATTAAAAAGCACCATTTGCATCTTTATCATAAATATAGCTTGGTCTTGGTTCGTCTGTCCATATCCAAGCGTGATAATTATGTCCATCCCAGTTTATACTTTCTAAGCCCATGGTTGTATGGGTAACATCAAGCGTCTCGAATTTTCGATATTCGTTTCCCCCATCAAAAATATAATCTTTGCAATGAATCCATTGTAGTCCGTTTGCTTTGATGTATTGAGGGCGAGCATTTACGACGGCGTTATCCCATCTGCTGTTTTGCATAACAACAGTTTTTATTTGTGTTTGTGGATTGCTTTACAATATTATTGCCATAATCTACCGCCATTTCTACCTGCTGATGTTTGCCATTGATATCAATATCTGTGTTTGTAGTAACATTAAGATGTACAGCCATTGACGGCTCAACAATCATAAAATATGCTCTGCAAACAACATGTTTCTCATCGTTTTCATCGTATATGGTAACCCGATAGTTACCTTATCTTGAGCCTACATTTGTTATTTGGAAAAGAAATGTTTATAGTGGGTATATAGTTGAACGGTATTTGTTGATTCCTGAACATCGTCTATGGTGTTACCTGAGGCAAATCCGTCTATGTAATCACTCTCAAATAATGCACTTGATGTTTGCCAATCAGCTACAATGTTCTATTTTATAGCAGTAACGATGATATTCATGGGTTAAATCATCAAAAGCTAATATTGACAAAATCATTACTATTTAAGGTAATTATAGGTAATGAAAGCCAATCGTTATTTGCTACAACCTGAAGTGAAGCTATGTTTTTGTCTAATATTTCATTACGTTGCCACAAATATTTAGATTGCAAAATAAAAACTAATGATAGATAAGCTTTCTTCATATTGTATATTCATTAAGGAAAGAATAAGGCGTTTACGCGCAACATTATTTGTTACATCGTAAACGCCTTGAAAAATTCTTAGTTATTTTTAAAGGAAGAAGATTATTCTCCCTTGATTTGCAGCTACGCCTGGGAGAGTTTCCACCTCAATTGCTTCAAGCATTGCACCGCCACCTGTTGAAACATGAGCTACCTTATCAGCCAATCCAAACTCTATTAACAGCAGCTACAGAGTCGCCACCTCCAACGAGGAGTAAGCTCCATTCTCTCTGAGTCGCTTTTAGCAACAGTCTTAGCAATCTCGCCAGTTCCGTGAGAGAAGTTCTCAAGTTCAAACACACCTACAGGACCATTCCAAAAGGATAGTTTTTTGAGTTCATGATGATCTCTTTCCATGCTACAAGCGATTCCTCGAAGCGTCCATGCCTTCCCACTCATCAGGTATTTGGTCAATAGGAATACTGCACGCTCTGTGTCGTTAGAAAAATCCTTACCACATAGTGTAGCTACAGAAAGACTGAGGTTTACACCTTTCTTCTTTGCTTCAGCCATTACGTTTAATGCTTCGGGCATTAAATCGTCCTCGTGTAGTGATTTACCAATTTTTGCCACCTTTGAGCCTTGATGAAAAGTGTAACCCATTCCACTGCCAATGATAAGATTATCAACCTTATCGAGCAAGTTTTTAATTACTCGAGCTTAGAGCTTACCTTTGAACCACCGATGATAGCTGTAAAAGGATGCTTTTGCATTTTTCAATACATTATCAATAGCAGTTACCTCTTTCTCCATCAGATAGCCCAGCATCTTGCTGTCTTTGTCAAAATATTCAGCAATAACTGCTGTTGAGGCATGTTTGCGGTGTGCTGTACCGAATGCATCATTTACATATACGTCAGCATAAGAAGCGAGCTTCTTATGCAAAATTCTGCTGACTAACCTAGAAGCTTTCTTAGCTTCGTCAAATTCAGGTGTGCCTTTTCAACGCATCAACAGGTTTTGCCTTCCTCCTCAGGATAGAAGCGTAAGTTCTCAAGAAGTAAAGCTTCACCCATTTTCAGCTGCTACTTCTTTCTCTGCATTAGCGCAGTCAGGAGCAAAGCTGACAGGCACTCTAATTTCTCAGAAACCTTGTTGACAATCTGCTTCGAGGCTTAATTTCCTCGTTAACTTTGCCCTTAGGCTTACCCATGTGGCTCATCATAATAACTGGCTCCACCGTCTGCAAGAATCTTCTTTAAAAGTAGGAAGCGCGCCACGAATACGTGTGTCATCGGTTACATTACCATTTTTCCGTCCAATGGGACATTGAAATTCTACACGAACAATCGCCTTTTTACCGGCGAAATTAAATTCATCGATTGTCATTTTCTTTTGTATTTAGTTTAAAAATATTATTTTCTACGCAAAGATACAAAAGCACGATAGAGGAAGAAACTATGCTATGTTTTTATCGTGTGTGTAGGCCTTATATGTCTTTGACATGTATACTTGCCAAAAAGCAAGCATAGTATTTATATTCCTTTACCATTTTATTGTATTTTCTCGCGTTCAATTATTCTGTTTCGTACACAGTTGTATCTTCTATTCCTGCATCATGAAGCGCCTCCACGTCGTTCGCAACATGTTCCACATTTTCCACAATGTTTGTCACCCCTTTTATAGCAACTCCATGTCTCGTTATAAATCTATTCCGAGCTTTTTCCGTGCTGCAATATCCGATTTTGTAATGTTTTGTATATGGTGCAAGAATTTTTACACCAACAAAGGTGCCTGTTTCTGCAGCTTTGATATCGCAGCTGCAAATTCGGGTCTACAGTCGGGGGTAAATAGTATGGTCACCGCCGTGGTTTGCCATCACGACAGGGTAATTGATGGCTCTCTGCAATGCCTATGGCAATGCTTAACATGATGCCATTTCTGAATGGTACGACGGTCGATTTCATGTTGTCTTCGTCATAGTCTGCCTTCAGGAATAGCCTCTGCGCCTTCTAATAAGCTCGATTTAAAATATTGTGGCATAAAGCCTAAATCAATTGTAATGTGAGTATTCCAAGAGCGTTTGCAATGCAGTTCAGCGTATGGAATTTCACGTACATTGCGGGTTACTGCCATAGTTAAACGATATACCGAGTGCAATACGGTCTTTAAATTCGTGAAGCATGGTAGGTGAATCCATGCCACCGCTACTACAATTACAGAATCTTTCATTTTAATATTTTACTTTATATGTCGCTTGTCATGATGAGCAAACAACCAATTTATTTTGTATCTCAATCTTTCCTGCTTATGCCACGCATCTTGTAAATTTTCTTCAATGTATGCGTTGTCTTTATAGAGAAACACCTTTGGCTCAACATCGAATTTAAATGCTTTAATTCGAACGCGTTCCTCCCATACGGTAGGCGATGAGGCTATGAAATCCTTTATAGAACATAACCAATTTGCGCCTATCAGTATCATCTAATTTTTAAATGTGTCCTGGTTTTATTTGAACGTGGATTAAGTACCACAATATCGCCCCATACATGAAATACATAAACAAATCCTTCGTAAATACAGAATCTTATACATTTTGTATGCTTGATAGGGGTATTCTTTGTATGGATTAAGCTGTTTATAGTTATCTTGATACTGAAATTCCACGAGCCATAATCAGCAACCCTCATAGCACAAACTTCACCGTTATAACGTATGTATGCTTCTGCGTATCTTTGAGTTTAGTGGGTCTGTCTAATCTGTATTCCCAGTATTTCCTGTCAAATAATTGAAAGATATCTTCCTCAGTCATTAACCTTGTTTGATGCTAGCTTCTATTTTTGAGCATATAAAATAAGAAGAACGATTATTGCAACAGCTGTTGTCCATACCATAATACATATGCTTTAACCAAATAGAATGCGCAGAGCTTCTTCTACCTTTCTTTACGGGTGCAACTCTATTTTATACTTGTTCGCACTTATTCCTCGCAAAATGATAAGCTGGAATAATAATATGTTCAAAGCCTAATTTCTCTGCTTCTGCGATGCGTTGTTCCACTCTGCTCACAGGTCTGACCTCCCACTTAGTCCTACTTCGCACACATGCACCACCCATTCTCGATAGGAGTATCTACATTACTTGATAGAACGGCTGGAAATAACGCTCAAGTCCATAGCCATATCGGTCACTCGTAAACCGCCTGCAATATTGAGGAATACGTCTTTTTGCATCAGCTTAAAGCCTACACGTTTTTCAAGTACAGCCAATAACATATTTAGTCTGCGCTGGTCAAAGCCTGTTGCCGACCGTTGCGGCGTGCCATAAGCAGCCGATGAAACCAGTGCCTGAGTTTCAACAAGGAATGGTCGAACGCTTCAATGGCCGACGAAATAGCTATACCCGACAACCCCTCATGGTCCTGTGTGAGCAGCATCCGACGGATTCGATACCTGTCGTAATCCATTTCTCGCATTTCATAGATGCCAAGCTCTGACGTGCTGCCAAAACGGTTCTTGATACTTCTAATATTCGGTACATGTAATGCTGGTCGCCTTCAAACTGAATAACTGTATCAACGATGTGTTCCAATATTTTTGGGCCAGCCAAAGTGCCCTCCTTATTAATATGTCCAATTAAAAATAACAGGGAACATTGCTATTTTTGCAAAGTGGAGTAGCGAAGCCGCACATTCTCTAACTTGTGGCACGCTTCCAGGAGAAGTCTCTACCATTTCGTAGAAATGGTTTGTATAGAGTCGATAACAAGCAGTTCGGGCTTTACTTCCTGAACATACCCGTATATGTTTTCTAATGAAGTTTCACAAAGAATGAAAACATTGCTGGGTAATTCTTTCTGATTTTCAGAAAGCAGTCTTTCGGCTCTTTGTTTTGATTTGGTGCGCACTTTCTTCACCCGATACATATAAAATGCGTTTCTCTGGCATGCTGACAACCGTCTGTAAGGTAAGAGTCGACTTACCAATTCCGGGTTCTCCGCCCTAACAATACAAGACTTCCAGGAACTAATCCTCCCTAACACTCGATTAAGCTCGTCATCAGGGCGTGCAGATTCGCACCTTCCTGCGACGATATTTCTTTGTAATCTTAAGGACGATTGCCCATATCGGGTAACTCCTTTTGAAGAAACGGCTGCTTTGAAACGAAAGAGCCGTCTTCTTAGCTGATGTTATTATTGTGTTCGGGTGCGACCTTTATTTTGTTTAAAACTATCCCATTCGCACACAAGAAGGACACTTACCGAGCCATTTGGTTGATTCGTATCCGCAGTTGCTCACACAAACATCGTCTTGTCTTTTTGCCATATTTTTACAAGATAGTTTTTATTATATTATCGTCTCTTGCAAAAAGTAATGAAAAATATCTTTATTGCAAAAACTTGTTATCTTTGCAATGTAATGACGAAGTTTAGTGTTTTAATCTCTACGTTTTGTTTCCTTATATTATTTTTCTCGTGTGGGAAAAAGCGAAAAAGGAAAAGGAACAAATTTCGCGCGCACAGCGAATAGAAATGGCCCGTGCTGATTCTGCAGCTCTTAAAATTGCTACGGTGCCCACTATGGATTGTTTACCCATTTTTCTTGCTATTGAAGATGGTGCCTTCCAGAAAGCGGGCATTGATGTTCGTATTAGGCGTTGTAACGCTCAGTTGGATGGCGATACACTTATTGCGGGAGGGCATATAGAGGGTATTGTAACCGACCTTTTTCGTGCTGAACGATTACAGAAAAAGGTACTCCGCTGCAGTATGTTGCTGCAACTAACGCCTATTGGCGATTGATTGCTAATAGGAAATCGCGCGTCAATGAAATTAAACAGCTATCGGATAAGCTGGTAGCCATGACGCGATTTTCGGCTACCGACTATTTGGCTGACCTTGCAATAGACAGTGTTAAGCCTAAAAACGAAGTTTATCGTATTCAGATTAATGATGTTCATACGCGCTTAAAGATGTTGCTCAACAACGAAATTGACGCCATGTTGTTGCCTGAACCTCAAGCCACTACAGCTACACTTTATAAGAACGCTGTGCTGATGGATAGTCGCGATAAAAAATATTCATGCAGGTGTTATTGCTTTTCGTGTAAATGCTTTAAAAATCAACGAAGAGACGTCAACAGCTTAATGTGTTTATAAAAGTGTATAATCAGATGTGCGATTCTATAAATCAGAAGGGTGTAAAGCCTATTCATCTGTTATCAGCAAGTATATGGAGGTTGATGCTAAAACTATATCGGCTCTACCTTCGTTCCATTATCAGCACGCTACTTCTCCAAGACAACGTGATATTAACGTTGCACAACGTTGGAAGAAATAACCAATAAGCATCATTTTTCTTATGGAATTTTCTACGCATCAGTCTGAAAATGCAAGTTGGCTTAATCAGCTTAAAGCAGGTTCCAGGCGCTTAAACTCCAATTAAAAAGGGTTATCCCATCAGGGATATCATCTCTAAAATAGGTGGTCAAACGATTTCGTCGTTCCCTCATTCAGCTGAAACTTTCGATGCTATAGCAACCGATTACGAGTTGATGATGAACTATATGCTCACAGGCATGGCTGATCCCAGCAGAGGCAGAACTATATGCTCGGTTGGTGCTTAGAACGTACAAGTTGCTTGGTAACATCGAAATGGGCTTGCGATTACAGCTGATGCTGATGCTTTATCGCTGTTTGGAGGTGGTGTTAAGCCGCTTGATGTGCGTGATATACGTGAGAAGTTGGAGGCGTATGTATCAGAAATGGCCCTGCTTTCTTTAGATTCGCAAGAGCAACAAGATGTAAAAATCGCGCGATATAGCTTCCCGTCACCAGCAATTTTCTATCACAAACGTTTATCAATATTGTAGGTTCAGCGCAATGGAGCCACGAATTAGCCACTGATATGCTTGCGTTAATTCTCTCTCCAACTATCGATAGCATTGATGCACAGCTACTTATTTCAGCTATTATGATGGGCGCTTTGTTCGTAGCTGATGTTGAAAAGGTGCTCACGTTAATGTGTATTTACGAACAGGGCTCAAAGAAGCTGCGTCAGCGTGCTCTTGTGGGTTGGGCCTTCTGTTTGAATAAAGACGCACTAATATCGTTACAGCCTATTGATAACAAGCTTACTGATTTGCTTTTACGCCAGCAAGTGCGCGACGATTTGCTGGAACTGCGGATGCAAATAGTACATTGTCAGAATGCCGAACGCGATGAAGAGCGTATCCGAAAAAGAGGTAATGCCAACGCTGATGAGCAAACCAGAGTTACGAGATAACGAAGTTTGGTATTAAGGAAAAAGACGACGGCTCGTTAGAAGACATTTTAAATCCTGATAACGAAGAGGCGCAAAATGGAGGAACTTGAAAGTGGTATTCAGAAAATTATGGATATGCAACGTCAAGGGGTTGACATCTATTTTGGTGCTTTTTCGAAAAATGAAACGCTTTGGTTTTTCTATACTTTTGCCAACTGGTTTATGCCATTTTTATGCCGAACACCCTCAATTACAGCATCTTTCAGCCGATTTTCTGAATTCGACATACATGCAAAAGCGATGTTTCGAGCAGGTCGTTCTGCGACTCAGATAAGTATAGTTTTGTGCTCGGATTGTCGTCAGTTTTCGACTGAGTTGCCTGAAAATATTAGGGGAAATGTTGAAAAATGGGTGAGGCTGCATTAGGGCATTGTGGGTACCGATACTAATCAGAAAAATGACACCTGCCTATTATCGTCGGCTTTACTTACAGGACCTTTACCGTTTCTTTAAGATTAATAATTACCAGCGTGCTTTCTATAATCCGTTTGAGGAGAGAGAGGACACATGTTGCTTGCTAACGAAATATACAGGTCGGCACTGCACGATCAGGCGCTCCGAATGGTGCGTTTTCTGTACCAACGACAAATGTACAAGGAGGCAAAAGCATTGCTAATGCCTTATTATGACGGCAGTAACGTGGGTGATATCAGCTTGCGTAGCCCTGTTGGCTATGAAGCAAAGGTGAATATGTAATAGCTGAAGGCCTCTATCAAAAAGCTTACGAAAAAGAGCCCATCTAACGAGCATTTGTTGAAGGGTTATGCCATGTCGGCTTTTTACTCAGGCGATTTTTGATGATGCGGCACAGCTATTTGAACAACTGCTTGAAAGCCAACCCGATAGCCGAAAATACAAGTTAAATTTGGCCATATCGTATATTAATAATGGTAAGGTTGACGAGGGCGTTAAACTTTTATTCGAGTTGAATTATAAGTTCCTGCCGATGTTAATATTAAACGTGCTTTTAGCGTGGGGATTTCTTATACACTGGTCAGCTTGAAAAAGCGGTGAAATTGTATGCTGAAATTATTGCGGACGAATCGACTTCTGCGGTCGATTATCTGAATGCGGGCTACAGTTCATGGTTTTGATAAGCGGATAGAAGACGCGCACAACAGTTTGCCGACTATCTGTTAAAGCTTAAAAAGGATAGTGCAGATGCTGCTACAGAGAATAATCTAAAGCAGTAATGCGTTGCTCGAAAAGTTTCAAGAAGACCTTTTGCTTTTTAGCGAAGTATGGTATTTCGGAGGTTGAAATGCGGCTAATGGCAGATATTTCAACTCGTAATTCGCACAATAAGAATTAATTTTCTTTGCACGTTGGTGCTTGCTTTGTTAAGGTCTGCTTGTTAGTGTAGGCCTTAAAGCTGTGTGTATTTTGTCAAAATGATGATAGTACGGCGACCGCCATACACATTGTTCGGCTGCCGTGGTACACGTTGTACGACGGTCGTAGTTCGCGCGTTTGACGGCCGTCATACACTTGCTCATACGGTATAATCGTATAACCTTTTTAGGATAAACGCTTTTACGTGTAAAAGCCTAATAGGTCTTCTCATTAAAATATAATGAGTTTTGTTTAAAAAGCGGTAATAGTGGATATGATTACCATGTTTAACTTTTACCAAGTATCATTGATGGCTAGAAACAAATCAGGAGCATAAGGTAAATGACCTTATGCTCCTGATTTATAATAGTTTATCAATTGTTTATCCGTTCATTGATAGTAAGAACTCGTTGTTATCGTGAGTTCTTTCCATGCGATCATGAATAGCGTTCATAGCTTCTATAGGATTCATGTCGGCGATAAACTTGCGAAGTATCCACATTCTGTCAAGTGTGGTTCTGTCTTGCAGCAAGTCATCTCTACGCGTACTTGAAGCAACGAGGTTCACTGATGGGAAAATGCGCTTGTTACTTAAGCTGCGATCAAGCTGCAATTCCATGTTACCAGTACCCTTAAATTCCTCAAAGATAACTTCGTCCATCTTTGAACCTGTATCGATAAGTGCGGTAGCAATAATGGTTAGCGAGCCGCCGCCTTCAATGTTACGGGCTGCTCCGAAGAAGCGCTTTGGGCTTTTTGAAGAGCGTTTGCATCAACACCACCCGTAAGAACCTTACCTGATGCAGGGACTCACCGTGTTGTAAGCGCGAGCCAAACGTGTAATAGAATCGAGGAAAAATAACCACATCATGTCACACTCTACCATGCGTTTAGCCTTCTCAAGCACAATACCCGCAATCTTAACATGACGTTCTGCTGGTTCGTCAAAGGTTGAAGCAATCACCTCTGCGTTCACCGTTCGTGCCATATCTGTGACTTCTTCAGGACGTTCGTCGATGAAGCATCATCAAATAGGCTTCGGGGTGATTGGCAGCTATGGCATTTGCAATGTTCTTCATCAAAAATAGTTTTACCCGTTTTGGGCTGAGCTACGATGAGTGCGCGCTGTCCTTTTTCCAATAGGAGAGAACAAATCAACAATTCGTGTTGAAAGGTTGGTTGTGCGTGGTTCACCACAAAGGGTGAACTTTTCGTCAGGGAAAAAGAGGTGTGAGGTTCTCAAACGGAACGCGGTCACGAACTTCTGACGGTGTTCGTCCGTTTATTTTGTCAATTCCTGTAAGTGGGAAGTATTTCTCACCTTCGTGTGGAGGGCGCACGTGGCACTGCACAACGTCGCCAGTTTTAAGACCGTAGCGCTTTATTTGGTTGGCAGCAACGTAGATGTCATCGGGCGAAGAGAGATAGTTATAGTCGCTTGAGCGGAGGAAACCGTAGCCATCAGGCATAATTTCAAGGACGCCATTAGCCGAAATAATATCCGAGAAGTCGAACTCTTTACCCATATTTCCCGCCATGTCCATAGGCGAATCGGGATAGTCATTCATCGGTGCGCGACCGTAAGCAGGCATGGTAGGATTATCGAACATGTCGTAATTAGGAACTGCTCCTTGGTCTTCGATTGGAATATCCAGCACAGTAATAAAATCGGTGCCATCGCCAGGGTCGCCTTCCCATACGCCATCGGCAATAACTTCGCGCTGTTTGTTGATGGCCTCATTGTGGGCTTTTATCTTAGCTTGCAGCTTGGCAATGAGTTCTTCATCGGGTATACGAGGAGCTTTTGGCTGACTTAGCAGGACGTGCTGGCGCCTCAGAAGCCAGAGCTTCATGATTGTCTTCCATGCTCTGCTCGGCAGATTTCTCATTCTTTTCAGTGCTTTTCTTCCTCATTATTTGTAGGCACAGCTTGTGGCTCGCTTTCTGCAATGTCAGAAAGTTTGGCGGTAAGTTGGTCTATTTCAGCCTGCAACTCCTTCTCCTGTTTGGTTCTGGGGCCACGATGTTTGAGGAAGTTGCTCAAGTTGCATGCGCAGCTCTTCAATCTTCTTTTCGACAGCTTCTGCTGAACTTTCATCAACATGGAGAGTATCGTTTTGATTTGTATTTATATCTTTTTCATCAGCAGATGCTGCTGGTACTGGAGTTTTAAATAAGCTTTGCTCGGCTGGTTGTTTGTTGATAGCTGAATCAAGATTCTCTCCTGATTTTCCTTTTACAGAATAAACATGGTCAGTATCTTTTCTCACAATTCTTGTTCGTTTATGTTTTCGATGATGTAAGCGGGTTCTTAGAACCTTCTACTTCTGCTTGCCTATCGAGAATAGCATAAACGGCATCATCTTGTGACGCATAGCGAGTTGAATCTAATCCCAGTTCGTTAGCAATATCTACAAGGTCTGTTACGCTTTTAGATAATAGTTCTTCTTTGCTATACATGTATTGTATAATAAGTTTATTTGAAATAAAAAAACTGTTTCCAGAACGGAAACTGCTGTAATTAAAGTGATGCAAAGGTAATGAAATAATATTAAAAAGGGCAATGTTTAGGGATAAGAAATTAACGTATTAACATTTATTTACGCTACATTTTCACCTTATTATATAGTGCTAATACTGCATTATTATATGATTTCTCTATTATATATAATAAATAAGGTGTATCAATATAACAAGCATAATATGCCTTTATAATTAATAGAGAACAAGTGTTTTAATAAATAAAATCTGCTTAAATAGTCATTAATCCTATTCTGATAGCGAAATAAGTAGATTCTGTATGAATAGAATTATGATGTATTCTGAAATAAAAAGAAGCTGTATCTTACAGTGAAGATACAGCTTCTTGCTAATTTCTAGTATTAATCTTTATATTAAAAAGGATTCGATTTACTTATCCTTTTCCATATCTGCTTTCAGTTTAGCCAATACATCCAGGTCACCAAGTGAGGTACCTGCTACAACATTGTTGATAGCTGGTGCTTCAGCTGCTTTGCGAGCTGTATTGTTATGGCGTGGCTTAACGTCCTCTTTTACCCTCCTCGAACGTACGAGGTGAGAGAGAATAATACGACGGGTCTCCTTGTTAAACTCAATCAACCTTGAAAGAAAGCGATTCACCCTGCTTAGCTTGTGAGTTATCTTCCTTAGTAAGATGCTTTTAGGAGTTGCGAAGCCTTCGCCGCCTTCAGTCGAGCGTAATAACTGCACCCTTATCCATCATTTCTGTAATTGTTCCTGATGTACGCTTCCTGGAACGTAAAGTTCTTCGTACTTATCCCATGGATTTTTCCTCAAGCTGCTTGTGACCAAGGCTTAAACGACGGTTCTCCTTGTCGATTTCAAGAACAACAACTTCAATTTCCGCACCTACTGTAGTGAACTCTGAAGGATGCTTTAACTTTCTTAGTCCAAGACAGATCTGAAATATGGATCAGACCATCTACGCCTTCTTCAAGTTCAACGAAGATACCAAAGTTTAGTGAAGTTGCGAACTTTTCGCTAGTGTGTTTGCTACCTACAGGATATTTCTGTTCGATTGATTCCCATGGGTCTTCTTTCAGTTGCTTGATACCCAAGCTCATCTTGCGCTCCTGACGATCAAGTGTAAGGATTACAGCTTCAACCTCATCGCCTACGTGTAAGAACTCCTGAGCTGAACGAAGGTGCTGGCTCCATGACATCTCTGAAACGTGAATAAGTCCTTCAACGCCTGGCTGGATCTCAACAAATGCGCCATAATCAGCAATGACAACGACCTTACCTTTAACGTGGTCGCCAACTTTAAGTTCTGCGTCCAGTGAATCCCATGGGTGAGGAGTAAGCTGTTTAACACCGAGAGCGATGCGCTTCTTTTTCCTCATCAAAGTCAAGGATTACAACATTTATCTTTTTGATCCAGAGCAACAACCTCATGAGGATCGCTTACGCGGCCCCAAAAGAGGTCGGTGATATGTACAAGTCCGTCAACACCACCGAGGTCAACGAATACACCGTATGATGTAATGTTCTTAACGGTACCTTCAAGAACCTGACCTTTTTCGAGGTGAGAGATAATTTCTTTTTTCTGTGCTTCCAACTCAGCCTCAATGAGAGCCTTGTGAGAAACGACAACATTGCGGAACTCTTGGTTAATTTTTCACAACCTTGAACTCCATAGTTTTGCCTACGAATACATCGTAATCGCGTATAGGATGGACATCAATCTGGCTACCTGGCAAGAAAAGCCTCGATACCAAATACGTCAACAATCATACCGCCTTTGGTACGACACTTGATATAACCCTGAATAATTTCATCGTTATCAAGCGCTTTGTTGATAAGCTCCCAGCTCTTGCTAAGGCGTGCTTTCTTATGAGAGAGAACAAGCTGACCTTTCTTATCTTCCTGATCTTCAACATAAACCTCTACCTTATCACCTACTTTTAATTCAGGATTGTAGCGGAATTCTGAAGCGGGATAATACCGTCGCTCTTGTAACCAATGTTTACAACAACCTCTTTCTTGTCAACAGAGATTACTGTTCCCTCAACTACTTCATGCTCCTGAATTTTTGTTGAGAGTTTCATCATAGGCCTTTTTCAAGGTCTTCTTTGCTTTGCACTAGTGCTGGTTCCATTCTCAAACTCATCCCAGTTGAAGTCTGATAATGGTTGAATGTTTTTGATGTCGTTGAAATTTGACATAAATAATTTAAATTGTTAAAAATGTTAATAAAGTGAGACTTTATATGAATTATTCGGGCATGATTGTCCATGCCTTCGGAAATCAGGTGCAAAGTTACTTAAAATCAGTGATGTAGCGGATAAACCAATGTGTTTAAATGCTGTTTTTAAAATGTATTTAACACATAATTGATTATATCGTAATGGATATCGTACTGCGGCCGTGATACAGGTAGTGCAACGGCCGTAGTAAAACGCGCTGTATGACGACCGCCGTACATATATGTATGACGGCTGCCGTATATAATCAGTAAATCATTTTTATAAATATATTATGAAAGAAACGTTTGCAGCGAGTAGGATAAATGCTAGAAGTAAATGATATTATCTGCAAATATGCGTTTAATAATCTTATATTTAGACTTTGTATAAAGTCACTCTAAATGTTAAATTTAAAGAAGAGAGAATGTAGTCTGCATCATTTTTAACTTTGCAAAATTATAAATTCAGGATAAAAGATTGAAATTATCTTAGGATAACAACGTGTAATTGTTTTTGAAATTCAGAGGAAACATAAACAAATTACACTTTATTCTATCTTTGAAATCCCATCTTTATTAAGATGGAGTTTGATATTTTATGTTCAAAGAATCATGACAACTAAAAATCAATAAAGAAGAACGTGTTTCTCTATCGTACGCTGTCAGCATTGTTTGTTGGTGGTGTAGCATTATCAGCTGTTTCATGTGTTAATGACGATATAGAAGCTAATGCAGATAGTGGTGATAAAGAAGGTATTGTTAAGTTCGAAGTAACTGATGTACAGACTGATGCGTTGAGTAGTGGTAGCGGAATAACGCGTGAACGATTACAAGCGGTTTGTTGGATAAGGATTTTGCAGACCGAAAGTTAGAGGCTCAGAGTGATGAGAATCTTGATGTATGCTTAATCGAGCTCGACCATTGAAGGTGTAAACCCGGTTAAAGTTGATGCAGGTACGCGCGCAAACATTATAAATTTAAATACATTAGTGATTTTTCTTCAACAGGTGTTCGTGGAACGAATGCGTCAAATCTCAATGAGTCGTGGTTTAACGATGCGAAAACGAAGAAAAACTGGTGAGCTTTATAGTACTACTCGTTGGTCATGGCTAGCCCCATGGTCAGCTTTTTGCGGTTTCTCCAGATGTCAACGCTATAGAGATAAGATTAAAAATTAATCTACCAACAGCATCAGGCCTAATGTCGAGTTTACGGTTGATAAGGACGTGAGGAAACAGGTTGACCTTTATGACGGCTTGCTCGGGCGATGTGCAATATTCTACCCGTTTCAGAGCGCCTCAAAACAAATCTTTCTTTTCCGTCACGCGCTGACGGCTATTCGATTTGCTGGGGCCCAATCTGTCGTTTAATAAAAACATTAAGCAAATTACGATTAAAGAATGCGTTTTTAAGTGGGCAAGTATGAGCTTTTCGGGATCAGTATAGAGGTAAAGGCTCGTGGATTAATGGCAGCTTAAAAATCGTGGTGATGTAACGCTTGGTGAACTGGATTATAGTCACAACGGAATATCCGAATAGTATTATTAGAGATATTCAGATTGGGAATAGAAAGGTATCTCAAATGATAAGTGATATTACCCAAATAGATGATAACTATACTTTCTATATGATTCCGCAGACGCTGAGTACTAATACGGTATCGGTAGAGGTTTTGTTTACTGATAATTCGAAAATTACGGTGCCACTTATCAAGGAATGGAAAGAAGGCACAACACGTACGTATAAGTTAAGTCAGAAAAACTCGAACTGGGAATATAAAATTGATTGTGTTAGCCCATCGGCTGTTGAATATAATATAACCGAGACAGGTAAATATGGTATTATAAGTTATCGTAAGGTTGGTAGCGCAACGATGCCCGTTTCGTGGAAGGTTGTAGGGTTATGATGCTAATGATGATGGTAATTATATAATGGCTGAGAAGCCAGAATGGCTGAAAAGTTTGAGCAAGGAATCGGGTACTGGTGGCACAGCTGCTGAAGAGGGTACTCGCGAAGTTGAGTAGCGATGTGAGTTGATTTGGTAGTAAAACGTAATAAGGAACTTCAGAACGCTCCTGCTTTAGGTACAGCAGCAAAACCTTATAACTTATCAAATAATACAGGTGAACTGACAGCTCAAAACACCGCTAACTGTTATGTAATATCAGCTCCTGGATACTACTGTATTCCGCTGGTTTACGGCAATGCTATTAAAAACGGTGCAGTTAATGTGAATTTTATAAAACGTCAGTGCCACCAGTAAATCTTAGATTTGGTTATCCCCTAAGTATACAGATGTTATTCTTCATACTTTTGTTGATCATATCGGGAGAGAAATTGATAATCCTTGGATTGAGAAAACAAAAGGCGGTGTAAATAATGGTGTAAATGGGGCAGAGGTAGTATGGGCTGACGAAGCTAATCTTGTTAAGTTTGCGTCAAATCCTATTTACCGTGACGGAAGTAACAATGCCTATGTTAAGTTTGAAGTAACCAAGGCAGATATCAAGAGTGGTAACGCAATGATTGCGGTTAAAAAAAGGGTAATACTGTATGTGTGGTCATGGCATTTGTGGTTTGCTCCTAAGAGTGCGCTAACGCCAATTCCAGTTACTAATACTAATGGTACCATTTATAACTTTACGACCGAAGCCTTAGGTTGGAAACCCATAACATGGAAAGGAACTCCTTATTCTACACCACGAAGCGTGAAGGTTAAGGTGGAACAAACCGTTGGTAATGGCGGTACAAAGGCATCATCAGTATTTGTTATCACGCAGAATGCGGCAGATGTTGAACGAAATGGTACAACAACCTTATACCAGTGGGGACGTAAAGAGGCCTTCCCAGGTTCAGATGCGCTTGGTCAAGGTTCAATTATTAAAAACGGAGGCAACCAGATTCATATGGCCAATAAACTTCAATTCCCTGGGAAATATTATACTACAGTACTTCGTGGTAATGGTACGCTTGATCCAAATGACGGCTTAACCAAGTATCATTATTTCTATAATTTGTGGTCGGCAAACTAATGTGCGAAGAGGGGATATGAATGAAATATGAACGATATTCCTGTTGTTAAGACCATTTATGACCCATGTCCTGTAGGGTTCAGTGTGCCTACAAAATGGTGCATTTTCAGCCTTTACCTCTGATGGAAAAAGTACGGGTTCGATGAATGTAAATGGAACTAATAATACGGCAATCATACAATGCTCAGTCGGGCCATATTTTCTGGACGAAATCGCAATAAGAATGCTACAATATATTTCCCTGCATCAGGTTTTTAGAGAGGCTTCTAATGGAAAATATCAGCAAAATTCAACGAGTTTGGTGATTACTGGTCAGCTGATCCGCAAGACGTTAACAATGGTTGCTGTATGGGCTTTAGTGATACGGGTGTATCGCCACTACATGTAAATTTACGTACGTATGGCTTTGCTGTTCGTCCTGTTAGCGAATAAGTTGATTTAAATTTTTCTGTTTAGGGGATTGTATCAAGGCAGAAAGTTAGTTTCACTGCTTATGGACGACAGGTCCGTTTGTAAGATAAAAGAACGAACTTACACACCAGTTGTGTGTTTCTTCACTTTGATACAATCCCTAATTTATCTCCTTATACTAATATGTTATAAGGAATTTTGCGAGGATCTAAACAGTTCGGGTGGACTTTGTAAAATACGTTTCTAATATTTCTTTTCGCCGCTCTTCGGTGGCTGTTCTCGATATAATTTTGATAGCTTAACGGATAGTCTTTGGGCAGGTTGCGCCTATACCTTGAAGTATTCTTCTAAAGCTTGGTTGGCGCTGCTTGATATTGGGTAGGTCTTCAATAATGCGGCCGTGCTCAAGCAATGCAATTCGGGTGCTGATATCGGTAGTATGTTGCAGGTTGTGGCTGCTAGTGAGAACCGTTGCACCAGTAGATTGAGCGTACTGACTGATGATTTGCTTTAATGTGTTTTGACCTGTTGGGTCGAGGAAATTAAAGGGTTCTCAAGAATCACAAGCTCAGGGTTTGGTAAATAGTGCTGAAATAATTCCTAGTTTTTGTTTATTTCCATGCACTGAAATCTCTAATTAGCTTTCTTCTGATTAAAAATTTCGCCATTTGTAAAATGGGATAAATGGCGCCATGATACTATTGTCAATATCTTCAATCAATAGCGGGAAGACCATTAATTCTTGCAGTGAAGTCGAAATATTCTTCAGGCGTAAGAAAATCAATAAGGAAGCCTTCGTCAATGTATGCTCCGCTAATTAGTTTCCATTCTTCTGATTGAGCAGGATTAATGCTGTTTTTGGCCATCGGCAGTTACCATGGTTACTATGCCCGAATCAGCTTTAGTAAAGTCGAGTATCAGTCGAAATAGGGTGGTTTTTCCCAGCTCCATTATTACCCACTAAACCACAATGTCGCCATTATTAATTGTAAAATCAGAAATGTCTACGGCTGTTTTATTGCCGAATTTCTTGCAAAGTTGATGAAGGTTGATTTGTATTTCATGATATCTTGTTTAAAAGAAGAGAGACTATGGAAGCTACTTTCGTAGTTTTCATAGCCTCTTCTGTCATAATATAACCTATTTTAGCTAGCTTTTAACGTATGCCTTGTCCGTGACAATTTTTGAATTTCGCCACTTCCGCATGGACACGGATCGTTTGGTTCTTGGCATTTTGTCGCAATAATAGGTTGATGTCTTTGTACTTGCTCGCTTCGAGTATCCTGATTAGCTGCTTGCGCTGAGCCTCTTCGGCATTATTGAAATCGACTTTTTGCTCAGTGTAGCGCTGTTGACGCTGCTCAGGAGCTGCCTCTCTCACCTCTTGTTGCTCTTGAACAGGAAGTTGGCCGCGCATTAAGAAGCTAGAAATACGATTGTTCATATCGTCAATCATGCTATCCCACAGCTTAGCGCTCTCGAGTTTAAAATACCAAAAGCGGATCCTTTTTGTTCATAAGAAGCATTCTGTACGCTATGACGAAGCTCGTCAAGCTGACGTAAATTCTTTCCAATCGTCGTCAAGAATATGCAACATCACAAATTTCTCAAACTCTTTGACGATGTTCTTCGACTCTGTTTCATAAGCCTCTTTTGAGATTTACGCGAGTTGAATAACATTTCTACCATCGGTAATAGGAATGAGAATGTATTGATATTGATCGCCTTGGTTTTCATAAACCTCCTTGATAACAGGGTAAGAGTCACTTTGTATGCGCTCTGTCTTACGCTTAAAAGTGGCCATTGCTTCTTGAAAGCACGCCTCTTCGAGGTCAAGTTTGTTTGTACTTTCAAATTCTTCAGCCGTGAAAGGAATCTCCATAGCAAGAATTTCAAAGAATTTTTCTTTCGCATCTTTGAAATCGTTATTTTCAATAATAGTGACGACACGGTCCCAAATGATATTCGAAATGTCCATACCAAGACGTTCTCCCATAAGGGCATGGCGACGCTTATCATGCAGATAACGGTACGCTGTTTGTTCATAACGTCATCATATTCCAGCAAATTCTTTCGAACGCCAAAGTGGTTTTTCTTCAACCTTTTTCTGTGCACGTTCAATGCTCTTTTGAAATCATTGGATCTTTCGATCTCGCTCGCCATCTTCGAAGCCTAAGCGGTCCATGATCTTGGCAATACGCTCAGATCCGAACTTGCGCATAAGCTCATCTTCAAGTGATACATAAAAACCGAAGGAGCGGGTCGCCTTGACGTCCTGCGCGACCGCGCAACCGACGGTCTCACTCGGCGGCTTTCGTGACGGGTTGTACCAATGATTGCCAAACCGCCAGCATCTTTTAACTTCTTGGCTTAATTTAATGTCGGTACCACGACCAGCCATATTGGTAGCAATGGTAACAGCACCCAGAAGTCGGTCTTCATTATGAAGGAGAGTTTCTGCATTTTGTCCTGCAAGATTAGTATCAGCGCCTTCTCTTACCTTCGTTTGCAGCTTCAATGAGCCTGTTCTGATGTCTAAGAGCAGAAGTTTTTTGTCGGTAAATGCTCATCATCTGAAGTAAGGTAAACCATTCCACGCGTACTCTTTTCCTGCCTCAGCAACAATCATTGCCTCCTTTGGTAGAAGTTTCGCATTAAGAACCTGATGTGGAATCTGCGCATATTGAGCATTTTCGAAATTAACTCACTAATAACAACAGAGGTTGTACCCTACAAGATATGGACGGCCGCTTACGCGCATTTCTCAACTTCTTCAATAACCGCTGCATATTTTCGCGTGCTGTCTTATAAACACGGTCGTTCATGTCGTTACGAAGAATAGGTTTGTTAGTTGGAATCTCTACTACATCAAGTTTGTAGATATCCCAAAGCTCTCCCGCTTCTGTGCTTGCCGTACCAGTCATACCTGCAAGCTTATGATACATTCTGAAGTAATTCTGCAATGTAATTGTAGCAAAAGTTTGAGTTGCAGCCTCAACTTTCACGTGCTCTTTGGCTTCAATTGCCTGATGTAAGCCATCGCTCCATCGGCGCCCTCCCTCCATACGTACCAGTCTGCTCGTCCACACTTTCACCTCTCCGTCCATAACGACGTATTCATCGTCCTTATTGAACATGGTGATGCTTTTAAAAGCTGTTGCAATGTGTGCACACGGTCGCTTTGAAGAGCATAGTGATTGAGCATGTCGTCTTTCTTATTAAGACGCTCTTGGTCGCTAAGGGTTGTCTCGTTTTCAAGCGAAGAAAGTTGAGCGGCAATGTCAGGAAGGACAAATAAGTTCTTATCTTGTACCTGATTTGAAAGCCAATCAGTTCCCTTGTCGGTTAAATCAACGCTATTTAATTTCTCATCTACAACAAAGAACAATGGTGCAACAGCCTCGGGCATGCGGCGATTGTTGTTCTCCATGTAAATTTCTTCTGTCTTTTGTAAGCCACTTTTGATTCCCTCTTCAGAAAGATATTTAATCAGTGCTTTATTTTTGGGTAGCGCTTTATATGAGCGGAATAGACAAAGGAAGCCCTCTTCTAAGAGTGATTGGTCATTTTTTGCCTGTGCTTCAGATATTTTTTGGCGTGCGTCTGCTAAAAGTTCGGTTGCCTGTTTGCGTTGTACTTCATATAAACGCTCTACAAGAGGCTGATACCTTCAAACATCTGGTTCTCACCTTTAGGTACAGGACCTGATATAATAAGAGGTGTTCGTGCATCGTCTATAAGCACAGAGTCGACCTCATCCACAATAGCGAAGTTGTGACGGCGCTGTACAAGGTCGCTCGGAGAGAGCGCCATGTTATCTCTTAAGTAGTCAGCCAAACTCGTTATTGGTACCAAAGGTAATGTCTGCACGGTAAGCTTTGCGTCTTTCTGGCGAATTAGGGCTGATGTTTATCAATACAATCAACCGAAAGTCCATGAAATTCGTAAAGAGGTCCCATCCATTCCGAGTCACGCTTTGCAAGATAATCGTTAACGGTAACCATGTGAACACCGTTTCTCGTCAACATTCAAGAATACAGGTACGTAGCAACAAGTGTCTTTCCTTCACCAGTTGCCATCTCGCAATCTTTCCCTGATGGAGAGCTATACCTCCAAAGATCTGAACATCGTAGTGAACCATTTCCCATTTAACAAGATTTCTCCTGCTGTCCATGAGTTATGGTAGATGGCTTTGTCGCCATCAATAGTGATAAAGTCGTTTTTCGGATCTGTTGCCAGTTCTTTTATCGAATTCGGGTTGCCGTAACAATTGTATCCTCATTCTCCGAGAAACGACGTGCGGTATCTTTTACAATGCTGTAAGCTGTAGGCATACTTTCGTTTAATGCCTTTTTCAAGAGCCTCAAGCATTTCTTTGTCCAACTTATCTATTTCATCAAAAGATGGGTTCGCGCTCGTCAATAGGAGTTTCTTCAATTTGAGCTAAGTTCAGCTATTTTCTCCTGAAAGGGGATAGCAGAATCTTGAACATACTTCTGTATTTCCTTTGTTTTTGGCACGCACTCATCATTGCTTAACTTCTTAATCTCTGGATAAACTTCCTGACTTTATCGACAAGTGGTTGTGGGACGAGTTTCAGCGTCGCGGCTTGATTTATCACGAACATGGCCTTCAAGAATTTGTTGAAATTCATATATTTGTTTTTATTTATTTTCTAAATGTGCAAATTTACTAAAATAAATCATAAATCAGTATACTTCAATTACTTTCTTGCTATAAAGCTGACTAAAAAGTGGGAAGCACGAGTGATGCTTATTTTAAAATAACAGGGGTAGAAGCGCATGCGTTAGGTGCACAGTATGCGAATGGTCTCTTGCAAGAGTTGGTGTAACCCCTATCGACTATGACGGGTAATGATATATGTTCGTGTGCTATATTGTTTCCCAAAAGAAAAACAGGAAACGTAATGTCACCTATTCGGTTCTGTATAACTTTGTTGTGTGTCTTCATTTAAAAAGCTTCCAACCGTGAAACTTCGAATTATAATATCGCCACTTGTTATAGGATTGAAGCCTGCTCTAAGCTTTTTGAACGTCTTCGCTACCTGATAAAAGTCGCTCACTGGTATAAACATCGGCAACTCCTGCATTTTGAAAAAGAAAGCTCTGACATTTCTTAAGAAGCTCTGATAACGAAATGCGCTTTTGTTCAATAAGCTGAAGATTAAGATATATTTGGTTATTAAAGCATTGATACGCATCTACCGCTTCCATAAATAGCGCTCAAACACATGTTGAGTAGGCTGGCGGTGCGATTGATATAGAATGTACCTGTAGGAATGCGGAATTGATTAAGGTCGATATTTTTCGTCAAGTAACCCGTTGACGTCACAACAAAAGCACTCGCTCTGCACCAACTCGTTTCTCAACGCCGTCTATTAGTTTGCCAAGCGTTGTATCAAGATTTCTTATATGTATCTTGTATATCATTAAATCTGTATTGAACAGTGTCTGTCGTTGTGGCGATAGATGTGACATACATTAGGTCTGGAATGTCATCCTGACCGATGGCTGTTTTTCAATAGCCTGTAAGCTAATATCAATCTGCACAGTCGTTAATTTCGAATTAACGTTTCGTGTTTTTGTTCTTTCCCGTTTGCTTGTTATATTCTTTTAGCCATTTTTCGGGCGTAGAACGACAATAATCAGAGCCAGTCCACTGCTTCCCTTCAATCCAGAAAGCACCATCAGCAGCATGGCCAGCAAGTAATATTGCTGCATCTTTGTGCGCAGCGAAAGAATATAAAGCCTTTCCTGCTGTTGCAACCTTTAATTCGTCCGAAAGAGTTGAGGTCTCTTAATTGGGACAGGAATCCTTTGTGTTTTTCGTCATCTGTCGACAAATCGGTTGTAACGTCTCCCGGATTTGAGCCAAGAATTGCCTACAATACCATTATAAAAGGGGCGATGCTCCGGTTGCAAGCGTTGCCGTTGCCGACGATCGATCAACAGGTTTGAGCAGGGTATGAAACGTGGTCGTAATAGCGACCATCTTCATTAGCGTTTAAAACCTCGCTCTGCATAAAAAGCCATAGAAAGCCTCCATATAATCAGTTCGCAACTGATCAATTGTAATATTGACGATCAGGCGCGGTAGCATACTGAAAGGCTTTGCACCTCAACAGATGTAATTGCTGCTATAAGGAGAGCAAGATACCTCATGAAACTATGGTTTCTTAAACAAATAACGGTTCATCATACATCTGCTAAGCAAAACCAATGCCAAAATATTCATGCCTTCTGCATAGCATTGAATAACATTGCCTACAAAGAGTAGTGGTATAATGCAAGCTGCTAATAAAGTTCCAATACCAATGAAAATCTCCTTTTCTCCTCTCGATTTATAACAGAGTATACGAAGATAATAGATAGTGGGTTGATAGTAAAATTTGCGAGTTGATGCTTACGGTTGGATGTTGTGAGAAACCATAGCCAACAGTATAAGTCCTGCTATCACCTTTTAACGTTAGGAGAGTAACATCAAGCAACCAATAAGTTTTTCTTCTACGATACTCAAGTATTTCTAACATTAATACCCTAAAACAAAACACACACTCCACAATATAATGGGAGTGATGCTGTCCCATATATCCTTGTCATTGGTAACGTTTTCTGCGTTGGCTTTTAATATAATGGTGGTTGAAGATACTAATGGACGCATTGCGCCCTGCACTGTCAACTATTGTTGCTTGTTCACCTTACGTAAGTGTCGGGTAAAAACTGTTGCTGTGCATAGTCGGTTTTTAAATCAGCTTTCACACCCAACAACAAATCGTTTCCAAATCGTGACCACCGATGCTCCCATTCCATTGATGAATCATCGTGCGGTAAGAGGCATTTGTATTAGAATTCATCTTTGTAATTAACCTTTGAGGCTATGTTATTAAGTAGAATGTCACGTGCTCTTGTGGTACAATTATCGTATTGTAGCGGTAAACGCGTTCGTTCTGATAGTTTTGTGCAAGAGCCTGTAAAATAGTTGCTTTTTCTTTGTTGCTTAGCCTTAATGTTTGCTGTATAACCTCTCGTCCTTGACGTGCATATTCTACCATAAACATATCAAAGGATTCTATTCCCATCTCATAATCGGTTAGTCCAAATACAAAACGCAGCACAAAATAGGGCTGTTTGTAATTGAACATACCATAATTTATGACAATGTCCTGAGCGTGTTGCGGATCGTAAACTCTGATAGCCGTATGACCATAAAAGGCTCCAAACCTCATGCCCAGGCGAACAAGTTAGTAAGCTTATTTGAACACTATCCATCTGTTGAAGTGCAGAATCCTCAACAATTTGGGCATGAGAACGGGTTGCAGTAAAAGTAAAAACTACAACAAATAATGCTTTTTAAAATACTCCTCAAATGTTTCACGATGCAAAAATACCTTATTATTTTGACTTAACATGCGTACATTTCTGTTTTTCAATACTTTTTGCGGACGATTATTACGTAATCAATCAGAACTTATAAAAAGAAAATCATACAAGTAATGTTGAGAAAAATATATTCTGTCTGCTTGTTTTATCGTGTCTATTTCTCAAAGTGCACTTGCACAGAGTGGGACAAATTCTCCTTACAGTCAGTTTGGACTCGGCTTGCTTTCTGACCATACAACTGGTTTCAGTCGCGGCATGAACGGTTTGGAGTTGCTTATCACGAGGGCAATCAAGTTAACAATCTAAACCTCTGCTTCGTATGCATCGATAGATAGCTTAACGTTTATCTTCGATGCTGGTGTGTCTGGACAAATCACGAATTTTTAAAGAAAACGGAAAGCGTCTTAATGCAAAGAACGCTGTTTTTGAGTATGCAGTAGGCGTTTTTAGGGTTTATAAGCATTTGGGTTTAAGCTTTTGGCTTAGTTCCTTTTACCAATATTGGCTACTCTTATTCAACAACAGGTAAAGTGGAGATGCATATAACACAACTTTTTACTAATACTTATAATGGTACGGGTGGCCTACGTCAGTTTTATCTTGGCTTAGGTTGGCAGCCGCTTAAAGGTCTTTCTGTAGGTGTGAATGCAGGCTATCTTTATGGCGAATATACACGTTCTGTTATAAATAGCTACAGTAATACCGCAGCCAATACGTTGTCAAAAATCTATTCGGCTGATGTAAGGAGTTATAAATTAGACTTTGGTGCCCAGTATGCGTTGAAATTAAATAAGAAAGATGTGCTTAATATTGGTGCTACATTTAGCCCTGGTCATAAGATTGGTGGCAAGCCAAGCTTAAAGCATTATTTCAACAAACTCGCAAACAGCAGTATCTGATACCACGGCGTTTCCTGCTGCAGGCCAGAAAGATTTACAGCTTGCGATTCCTACAACTATAGCAGCTGGTGTGATGATTAACCATGATAATTCGCTGAAAATAGGTGCCGACTATCAGCTTCAACGTTGGTCTTCTGTTGAAGAACCCGTGTTCTCTGTAAACTCGAGTGGCCAAGCCAGCTATGCTTTATCTTCTAAGAACTCTTATGGATCGCCATAAAATTACTATTGGTGCCAATTATTGCCCATTAGAGTTAAGTCGTAGCTTCTTCAAGCGTATGCATCTATCGTGCTGGTGTTAGCTATGCAACACCTTATTATAAAATAAACAATGCCGATGGTCCCTAAAGAAATTAGTGCAAGCGTTGGTGTCGGAATTCCTATTATTAATGCATGGAATAGCCGCTCGTGGCTGAATATAGGGCGCACAGTGGGTACATCAGTCGGCAAATCACTTTATTACTGAAAACTCATTCCGTATCAATATAGGCTTGACGTTTAATGAGCGATGGTTTGCTAGTGGAAGTTGGAATAACATTCAATGAAAGCTTTTAACGAAGATATATATTTTTCTATGCCTCCTTGTTATTTCAGTGCAAGGAGGCTGTTGAGCATATCGGCAGGGGCTATCAGAGAGCGCGATTCAGTGGCTGTGATGGTTAGCTTGGGTGTCAACACGCTTATTTCCGATTCGGGCATTACAAAATATCGTATCGTTACTGAACGTTGGGAGGTCAACCAAAACAAAAAGCCATCGCGATGGGTCTTTGATGAGGGACTTTTTCCTTGAACAATTTGATGAAAAGTTTCCATGTACAGGCTTTTATTCAATGCGATACAGCTTATTATTATGACCAACAACGACTGTGGAATTGCGCTCACGCGTCAGAATTTTGACTAAGAACGGACTGCGATTTTGGTCGGAACAGTTGTTTTGGGACGAAAATAAACACTGAACTTTTATTCAAATACTTTCTCTCGCTTAGTAACGCCAGAGCGTACCCTGCAAGGTAGTTATTTCCGTTCAGACGAGCATATGACTCATTACCTTGTTACCAATTCGCGTGGCTCATTTGAAAGTGCTGACTTTAGTGGAGATACTAATTCTTCTACGACGTCGACTGAAGGCCAGGACAGTATGCCAATACATTTGCGTGACCGAGCCTTACCTTCGTGAACCCAATAGTTGTGAACTAATATTGTTTAGTTGTGGATATAGAATTCTCGCATATTATAGAGATTATCATTACAATGGTTCTCAGCGCCTTTTTCTCGGGCATGGAGATTGCTTTTTGTTTCGAGCAACCGCATGCTTGCTGAAATGGATAAGGATAAGAACCGTAACAGCCTTTCACAATTTCTGATAAGCTACTTCTACCGTCATCCCAATGGCTTTCGTGTCAACCATGCTAGTTGGTAATAACATTGTGTTGGTAGTATATGGTATTTTGTTTGCAAATATTTTCGATAATACGCTATTTGCGGGTTTCGATGCAGGGGTACGACTTACTCTCGATACCATTTTCTCAACCGTTATCATGCTTTTTACGGGCGAGTTTTTGCCGAAAGTTTTTCTTTAAATCAAGCCCTAACCGTCTGCTTGCATTGTTTGCTCCTTTAGCGGCTGTTTTTCTATGTGGTATTGTGGCCTATCAGTAAGTTTGCATCTTTCTTATCGCGACTGATGTTGCGTATTGGTGGAATTAAAGTTGATGTGGTAAGCGAGGAAGAAGGGTTTACTAAGGTCGACCTCGATTATCTATTGCAATCGTCAATAGATAATGCCCTTGACGACGAGTCGATAGGCGATGAAGTTAAGATTTTTCAGAACGCTCTCGATTTCCTGATATCAAAGTTCGTGATTGTATGATTCATAGAACTGAGATTCAGGCTGTTGACATGAATACATGTACAACGAACGAATTATTGCAGAACTTTGTTGAAAGTGGTTTCCAGTAAAGCTTGTGGTTTATCAGGGAGATATTGATCATATAGTAGGCTATATTCACAGTTCGGAGATGTTTCACAAGCCCGAACACTGGCAAGATGCTATTAGAAAGATGCCCTTTGTGCCTGAAACGATGGCAGCCCAAAAGCTAATGCGTATACAACAGAAGAAGAGTTTGGGTGTGGTTGTTGACGAATTCGGAGGCACCAGCGGGTTGGTATCGTTAGAGGATATTGTGGAAGAAATATTTGGCGATATTCAGGACGAACACGATAGCAGCAGCCTTATAGCAAAAGCGTAACGATAATGGAGATTATATTCTCTCTGCCCGAATGGAGATTGATAAAGTGAACGAAATGTTTGGTCTTGATTTGCCTGAAAGCGAGGAATATGACTATTAATGGTCTTATACTTCACGAGTATCGTAGTTTTCCAAACCCAATGAGGTGATAGAGATTGGTCCGTATACGTTTAAGATTTTGAAAACTACGGTAGCAAAGATTGAGTTGGTAAAAATAACCGACAATCGTTCTTCGTAAATATTGAGAGTTGTAACGGTGTAATTTTATTCCGATTTTTGTCGTATATCTCTTCTTTTTTACACCATCTTGCTCCCACTATTTTAATTTTTCTGCTGGTTGTACGACGGCAGCCATCACGTTAGTACTACGATAGGCGTACGCGATTGTACTGCGGTCGCCGTATAAATCGTACCACGCCCGCCGTATATTTGGTAAAAGCCTTAAATGGCTTATCCATAGTTGTCAAATATTTAGGACATTATTACGTAAAAAGTTTAATTTTTCCATTGAAAAGTTCACGTGTTTGCTGATTAATTAGTGAAATTTGTACGCACTTTATATGTGGAAAAGCTCCTAATATCGAAAAACAAAATAACAAAAATAAAAACTTTAAAATCAAATGGCAGCATTAGGAAAATCAGAAGCAAAAGGATTGACCCCTGGATCATTATCATTGGTCTTGGCTTATTTGCTTTCATTGCCGAAGAGGCGTTTCGTTCAGTGCGAGTCTTCTCGTAACAACCAGCGTCAACAAATCGGAGAAGTGTTAGGTGAGAAAATAAGCTATGAAGAATTCGCAAAGCTTGTTGATGAAGCAGCAGGACGCTATGAAGGTCATGCAGAATAACCTCAACGAAGACCAGCTTAACCAGCTTCGTGATCAGGTATGGCAGAGCTACGTTCGGTATCAGCTTATTGAGAATGAATGTAATAAACTTGGGCGACTGTTACAGATGGCGAAATGGAAAAACGTTCTAGAGCCAGGGTACAAATCAAATGCTTCTCTCAACCCCGTTTGTGAATCAGCAAACAGGTCGTTTCGATGCGAATCAGCTAAAGCAGTTCCTTGCACAGTACAAACAGGCAAAACAGCTAATCCACAAGCTGCAGAGCAGTACGAAAGCATTTACAAATATTGGAACTATGTTGAGAAGTCGTTGCGTCAACAGCTTCTTATTCAAGAAATACAATCAGTTTGTTAGCTCACTGCTTTATTTCGAACCCTGTAGCAGCAAAGATGAGTTTTAACGAGGAAACACAGGAAAGCCAGATTGAGCTTGCTGCATATCCTTACTCTTCTGTGCAAGATAACAAGGTGACAATATCTGATGCTGACCTTAAGGCTAAATACGATGAGTTAAAAGCCTCGTTTCCAGCAGTTTGTTGAAACACGTGATATTAAATATATTGATGTGCAAATTACAGCTTCGGCTGCTGACCGTGCTGCACTGCAAAAACAGTTTGGTGACTATACCAAACGGCTTGCTGAAAGCAGCCGATCCTACGGATGTTGTACGCAAGAGTACATCGAGTACGCTTACCTTGGTATCCCAGTGGGTAAGGAAGCATCTCAACAGATATTGCTCGAAAAGCTTGATTCAATGGCTGTTGGTCACGTTACTGGTCCCATTGAAAATAAGCAAGACAATACGCTTAACCTGATTAAGCTGGTTGCTAACAACAGCTTCCCGACCTCGGTTCAGTTCCGCGCTATTCAGGTTGGTGGCACAACGCTCTGACGAAGCACACTGAAGCGTGCCGATTCAATTTTCTGCAGCATTGAAGCGCGGTGCTGATTTTGCTGCTGCTAAGCAGAAATACGACAGGACGGCACTGAGCGGTGGCTACTACCCGTCAGTACGAATTTACCACATACATAGATACTGACAGCAAGAACTATCTGAACAACTTACTGACAATGGGCGCAAAAGAGTTGAAGAATATCTCAACAACACAGGGCAATATCATATTGCTGAAGTTCTTGATCGCAAGAACATGATTAATAAGTATACAGCTGCTGTAATTAAGCGCACTATTGATCATTCAAAGGAAACACGTGGTACAATCCTTAATAAGTTTAGCTCATTTGTAAGTGCGAAATCAAACACCAGAGGCGATTGGAGAAGAACGCAGCAAAGAGCGGATATATCTGCTCGAAGCAAAAGATGTAACTACAAGTCAGCACTATTTGGCAGGTATCCGCTCAACTCGTGACGCTTTGAAGTGGCTCTTTGATGCAAAAAGAGGGTGCTGTTTCTCAATGTACGAGTGTGGAAATAACGGCGATAATCTGCTCTTGGTTGTATGCACAAAGGTTCACCCCATCGGTTACAGAGGTCTTGATGACGCACAGGTGAAAGAGCTTGTTAAAGCTGAGGTAATGCGTGACAAAAAGGCCGAGATGCTTATTGCAAAGGCTAATGGTGTGAAAGAGCATTGCAGCATCAAAGGCTAAGGGTGCAATTGTTTCGACAGTTAATCAGGTAACATTTGCCGCTCCTGTGTTTTGTACAGGCTACTGGTGCAAGCGAGCCTGCATTAAGTGGGTGCAGTTTGTGCTGCAAAAAGTAGGTGCTTTAGTGTACGTCCTGTAAAGGGTATGGCTGGTGTATATCAGTTCGGTGCTGTTAATCGCACAAGAATGTCACTGGCGAAATTCAACGAAAAAGAACAGGAAGAAAAGCTAGTCTCAGAAGGCAAATGCAGGCAACTTCCATGAACAGTTTTGACATTAAAGGGTAATGTGGTAGAGCAACCGCGCTACTTGTTCTTCTAAAGAAATATACATCTTATCATATAAAACAAAGTGAGTTGTACTAATGATTAAACCACTGTTCAATAATAAAAGAGCTTGCGTTATTTCAGGAACACAATATGATTTATTCTAGCAGATTCCTACTATGCTGATATAAAACTCACTTTGTGCTAGACATGAACAACAGAATAATGCATCTTCAATACGATAATGTTTATAATGATAATATGATACAAGATTTATGTTTAAACCGAAATCTATTATGCTTGGTTTCACGTATTACTGAAAGCCAGTAGCGTGCAGTCAATAGCACAGAAATCATTTCTAAATTTGACCGTGTTAACTTTTTATTCCTAAAGAGACACGAAAGGAAAGTAGTTTTCCCTGCGCAATTAACAGCTCTCGGTCCTGATGACACATATAAGTTTGTAGTCACACAGAAATACAATAGGTGAAGTATCCTGCTGCAAATGAATTTAGGAAGAATGGCGTCAATGTAAGAGGGTGCCGCTAAATACACTATTGAAGTGTTTTATACTTAAAAGCCTGAATTTAAACGTCGACTATCATAGATACGCAGGTATGCCAGGTGATGGCAAACGCTGGTGTTTGCTTGCAGAACAGAGGTGAAACGAATTGTGGTCGTACAAAATAAAGGACAGAAGCTGGCAACATACTTGTACACTTCACTCTTTATTGATTTCAGAGCGATGTTACAGATAGGCCTGTGCGCGATACGATGCGGCTAAAACATGCATCTCTATTGCAGATAAAGGCAAGCTCTGCCAAATGGGGCGCCAACGAGAACAGCGGGTTTATTCTTCAACCAGAACATGAAGGAACAACTCGTGCTGCTGCAATAAATAAAACTACTGAATGATTTGCTGCGCAAATGACCTCGCACGTAAAAGTAAAGCTATTCTTAGTTGGCGATGATTATAGCAAATTACAGTATGCTGATGTGCCCGAAAAGCTTCATTCTTCAAAGCCCTACAGAAGCAGAATTTGGCATAGCAGGTCAACTTTATCGCCAATGGCTGCAAAAATATGGAAGATGGCGGCTAAACACTCGACGCTTATAGAGCTTGGTGTGCAAGTTCGGTATTAGCCGCATGTTGAAGGAAAAATCGGTCGATTATGGGTGCATCGCATACACCGATGCTGCAATGCTTGCTTCAATGGCGCAAGATTTTGACAGATACGCGCGAGCCATGAGTGTGTGTTGGCTGATAACATACGACCCTAACTCGTGGAAGCTATCACTTGGCAAACACAACTTTTATGGCATTTTATCAAATGTATGTGCTTCGCAAACTGCTGGCAGAGCGCACGTCTCCTGATGCGTTGATTGATCTTGCAGGTGGTGTTGCCACTGTCTATAGATAAAATAAAGAGAGGTAACCGCTTTATGATTCTCCTTTTTATTAAATAATCACTGTATCAAAACTCTTCTTCGTCACGCACTAATTTCCTCGGCTTCGTAGCTGAGGCCTTCAGGATTAGCTCGCAGCCGTTGTGCGGTAACTCTCTTCGGTTAACTCTATCTTCACCGGCAAAGCTTGCCACCATCTTCAGTCATCTTCTGGTCGACGCTTTCTCTCCTCAACAAGTTCTGCGGTCATTTTTCTTCAATGTCATCGAGGCATGTCGTCCCATTGAATCTTCAACCAAAGACCACCGAGAGTAGAAGAGTTGCGGCATCAATATCTTCCTTTTCTTTCGCAAAAATGGCTTTACTGTCCATGTGCCTTTAGCTATTTCAAGAACTTCATATCCATCGACAACTTTCTTCTCATACAGGCTACACCCCGTGCCTTGTGTAAACGCTCGCGTGGGAGAGTGGCGATGAAATTTCAAAGCTCACTTTCAATAATCTCTTTAATACTTTGCAAGCTGATCTCCCAGCCGCCTCCGAAGTTTCTTTCCAAAACTCCAACTCAATTTTTGGCAGCTGGACCGTGTCGAGTATTCTCGTAAGTAAGGTCAAGTAACACGCATAATTGCCTTCTTTGATGGCACATTTCTTTCGTGTATCGTCATCTATTTCTGATGCCGCCAATCTTCAAATCCTCGCGCTTCGTATTTCTAATAACGCCTCTGGACGGTCAACCATTATTTCCTCCAATGTCAATGCACTTTTAATAATGTCAGTGTAACGACGCATTGTTATCTTTGAAGGTCCGCATCTTTTTCGGCAGCCTCCCACATACGAAACACGTCATTTTCCAGTAGTATCCCAAACGTTACTTTATGGTTAAAGTCTTTAGTGTAATAGCTCTTTTCATGATACGTCGCTCTTATGTGCTGCAAAGAAAAGCACTAATTCGTAATTTGCAAACATTTCTATCTATTTTCTCTCTCGAAGTAGTACCTTTTGTACGGCATCATACTGTTTTACGACGTGCAGATAGTCGTGACGCCTTTTAACGTATTCAATACTCTGTCGACGAAGGCTTTGCAGGATTTGGTCCAGAATGTTGGATCATTTCTTCCAGAGCCTTATACACACTCGTCGTATAGAAGGTTCTACGTTTATACGGGTCGTAACTCTGTTTCGTGAATAATATCATAGCCTTCCTCTTCACCTCCTCCCACATGCAAATGATACCGAGGCTCATGGCTTTCAACGAATTCATAGGGCATAGCCAGTAGAGCTGATCCAGAATGATGTGTCAGCACCTCGCACTACCTTTAATATATACTCGTTATATGCGTGAAGCCCTTCAAACCCACCTGCAGTGCAGATGTCAGAGGGTGTATGCAAATCTTCTCGCGGCTTTTAAAACATGATATCTGTTCCTTTATGATACGCTGACCTTTACTTATACCCATACCTTTATGGCAGCCTTGTTAGGACGCCTCGTTATTAGTGGTAATATTGCGTCTCAAAATAATAGGATGGGGAATGAAAGTTGTTTTGATTTCGGGAAACAGATCGTAACAAACCCAGTACTCAGTGCCAACCTGCAGAGCGATGCCATCATCAATCATTTGCAATAACCTGATTAAGCTTTTCCTTTGGGTCAGTTCAGCCAATCTTTACGCTCTTTCAGGGCTACTTTCGTCGGTGCGCGAGGCGCTGCAATAATAAAATCACACTATATTTTCATGGGTAGATGCTTGATATTTTCATGAACCCAATAGTGAGTCCATACCAAATGCACCCAGCAGAACCTCTTGTTATGTTTGCGCAAATATTTGTAAATAGGGCGCGACGTTCAGCTTTCAGTTCAGAAACATCGGATTAATAAGCTGTACAACATCATGCCCTCTTAGCTTAGGAAGAAAGGCTCCATATCTTTATGAGCAAGCGAATACCACAATCTCCAGCTCTTCTTGCCAAAGTCAATGTATCTCGTTCGTAGCCTTTCCACGAATCTCACAGCTTGCAACCGTCATCGTGATCTCCCACCTGCGCAGACCTTTAGCAGTTGTACACGTTACTATATTCTCAAGAAGCAGAATTTTCATATCTCCCTGTCAGGTGCTTCTTCTTTAGTTTATATTAAGTGTTAGAAGCAACATAGGTTTCTACCTATTTTGTATCTATCATCTTGCGGAAAAGGGTGTATTTTCCTGCCAGAATGCAGACACGTAGAAAGCGGATGCGGCTGATGATTCCGCAACAGCTCTATGGCACCATTTCAGTTGCTTCTGGCTATGTGTCAGTGCTGAAGGTAATGTTGTACAAATAGTCCACTGTTAGCCCAGCTAACACGCGCCTGTTTCCAGCGCCTTTTGCTTGCTCAGAATCCGACTGTAAAGCACATCCCTTTAGTGTGGAATAATCACACCCAATATGTCTACTTGAACCGCGCTTGTCAGTATGCTCGTGTGTTTTATTGTTAGATGATAGAATTGCTGCGCTGTCTGTAAAATACGCCTCTCAGATTTTGTGGTACATAAATATTCTTGGCCTTGCAGGCATAAGGCGTGGCGTAAACTCTTCATCTCTCATGGAAAACACCATGTAAAGCGCAAAATCGCCATAGACGCTTGAAAATATGCACCCCCACGCAGCGCGCGCAGGTTATGTTTTGTTGCATGTAATCGTTCCAGAAATGGCCCTTCATACAGGAAGTCGATCTCAAGAACGCTGTCGTGACGTGCTCTTAAACAAAAATCGTGTCGGCCTCTTTGTGGTATCTCAAAGCAATATCTAAACATTGTTCATACGGTGCCTGAAAGCGTGAGCAACACCATCAGCATCTACCAGCTGGATATACTGCCCATTTGCACATCGAAGCGGCGTCGGGCGCAAGAGAGTCCACCGTTTTGCTGTCCGATGCGTCAAATAATATCCATCTCTTGTGCTTTCCACGATTATCGTTGATGAGTTGCACGTCAGGCCATCATCTAGCAACAAATAATTTCGCGCTCTTTCTTTTGTAAGTGATGATCTGCCGTGATACTGCTCAATACATTGTATCAACATTTCAACAGTGCAAGTTACGTGGCTTACATAAAGCTTTGTGAGTGAGAGGCGTTTTGAAGGTTTTGTGAAGCGAGCATAAGCGCTAATTCCTTTGTACAGATGCGTACAATTTTGAGTTTAAAGGTATTGCGATAGGGCAGGCGAGGAAAGCGGTATTTTATGTTTCGATTTACTCTGTTCCGGCTTTTGACAAAGAAACGACCTGACTTTGTCCTTACGCATCAAACTGGATATTTAATACATGTGCATAATATGTACCCAGTGTCCTTTCCCGCACTCCTTTTGTCCTTTCTTCGACCTCAGCTGTTCAGACACTGATAATAGCCCTTACGAGCTTAGCAAACAGCTCAAATCTTCGGCCGTTGCACGTCGTGTTATACCATTGGGATTTTCGCATTAGTAGTAGTAATCCCATTCCTGTGGTAGCTACTCGCTACGGCAGTTTTTCAAGATAAGTGGTAAGGTAAGGCTATCTTTCAAAGTTCGCACCCGAAAGGGAACAAACGAAACCCTGATGAAACACCCTCTTTCTGTAAATTTTGTTCCACGCATACGTATATGACGGTGAGGCCTTACAACGTAGCCAATATCTAGCCATGTCGGTGTAGTCTCGCTGTGAAGAATTGCAGCATGTGGGGTGAGGTGAGCCAAAAATGCTCCATCACCGAAACTCAAAGCATGTCGTAATCAGGATGCACCGATGAGTGTTTCCATGAGCATTTCACGTATCTTCTGCAATATAGTCGTCACTATCACGAGTAATATATACTCGCCTTTAGCCTGATCAAGTCCTGCGTTGCGTGCAGAACCCATACCCTCTATTCTTTTAGATGAATAACGCCTGCTTATGCGGTGGTCGCGCTTAACATACCTTATCGCAGATGTCATCACTGCCATCGGTAGAGGCATCATCAACCAATATGGCTCTGCCAGTCGCGAAAAGCTCTGCCCACAATACTGTCTAAACAGCGTTCGAGCGTACTGTTTTAACTTGGTATACCGGTATACAATGCTTTAGTCTCATATTTGCAAAGATAATAATTTTGGCTGAAAGGTAACTCTGACTGAAACAATAAAAGAGATATATACGAGCTGCTAATCTGATGAACGAGATCTGCAAAAGACAGCTCTTATTCACATAGCCTTGCATGCGGCTCTTTTGGAGGTGTGCAAGGATTAAAGCTTTATTCTTGTTGGCATTGTCCACGCACAAACTTGTGGCCATGATTTTGGGACCATCAGGAATGGCAGCGCTTTCCCTCTTCAATTCTGCTACAAAATTAGTTCTCCGATCTCGACGAATTTTTGGTATCTCTCATGAGCGCTGTGAAGAATATTTCGCTGGCTTGTTGATAAGGCTGATACAGCATCGTGAATGGCACACGCAAATCAAGGTTATTCGTTCGTGGAGCCGTGTTACTGCCATTCTCGCGTATGCTGATTTTGTATACTGTTTGTAGCCTCATTGGATAAATGGACGCCTTTAATTGCACTCACACACTGCACTTCTTTATCTGTCTGTCGCCCGTTGTAGAGTTTTGAGCGCTATTACACGTGTGGTGAGGACGCTATTCTTAAAGGGCGACGTCGCCTTCGAAGCTTCGCACAAAGCATCGCTATATAATGTTATTATATGCACTTTCTATTACAATCCCTATTTAATATTTCTTAGGCGAGTCGGGAATTGTACCTTCTTTGGTTATCATTGCTTTGCAATGTTTACACCATTGTCATCCGTGGCGATTATATCCTCCAACACGCACTTTTAGCTTTCGACTCAGTGCTTCGCGAAGGCCGTCCGACATTCGTCTTGGTGTGCTTTTTTGCTTGCAGGTGTGTTGGGAAGCGGGGGCGATTTTGCTATTCGCTCATACCTTTAATAATACAGGTGACCTTCCACCGTAATATTCAATGCTGTTACATGATGACCATGACCTTATGAAAGTGGTTTCTGGCTATGGAAACCGATTATTTCTGCTTTTGTCGGGTATTCAGAAGCCGGAACACAGTTAAATGAAACCAACAATCACCGTTGAGGCCGTTACTTACTACAGCCCCCTTATTGGTGTTCTTATTATGACCGCCTGGTTTTGTTGCCATTGCTTTATAGTGGTAAGTTCCTTCCCGTTATGGGCATGATGAAGCCAAGCAATTATCGCCATGTATTTCCGAGCCTTGTCGCTACCGTCGAGTATATTGCTTTGTCACGGAGCTATCTACGTACATATCTTGTGGTGGTGGCTGTAACCCACTACGACGATGGCTGCGGTGTTAATCTCCATCGTGTTTCCGGCAACCGATACGGATTAATTATGGAATCGGCCATGGGCCAGTTAGCGTAGTCAACTTTATCAAAGTTGCACACGGTTTTGGCGGCGTCGCCCTCTGCAGCTATTAAGTCATACGCTTGTCCAAGTCCCCATTGGTGTAGCTGCTGTTGGCAGTTGTCGTTTGCGCCCACGGTTGGGTTGTGGGGGCAATGTTAGGGCTTGCTATCTCAAGTTATCCGTTGCGCATACTGGTCTGAAGCGCCCATTTATGTAATTCATTACACGTAAGTTTGTCGGTCGATTTAAACTGCACCCATGCCCTTTCTTGTTTACCCGTTATTAGTGGCTGCTGGCACGCCGAAAATATTTATCTACGTGTTCCCGATTCACGGAACCAGACATTAAAGGCTAATATACAGATTATTTTGTATTACGATGCTCTCAACTGATAACTCTTGGAAAATTCTCAACAATATGCTGAACGTACGCTTCGTATAGAACTTATCTGACTTGATACCAATATGGCCAATCACATGCTCGCAATCAAGGATTACAGTAAAAAGGAAAGTACATTGGTTTTGTTGATAGCGACGACTGGTTATCGCCCGATTGTTTTAAAACTGGTTCTTTGAAACGTTCTGAAACTGTATCCGCAAACAGGCTGTGTTTTGCCTAACACACAATTTCACTATCACACGGAAGCACAAACCTACCCTATGAAGGCTTTATCATGCGTCAGGCGAAGAGGCTTTTGTGAAGTCATGACAGCGGGAAACACATGGCGTCCAGGTGTCCATGAGCTGATATTCACTCTGCGGTGTTACCCAAAGGATGAGTCTGTTCTTATAGTTACATAATACTATCGCGCTGCATTCCCTTTGCTCAGAAGCAGTGCCAGGAGGTATTGAATTATTATAGATACACGCAAGTAGCGTCAGCACCATATTAGCGACGTTTTGATTTATCCCATTGCCAACCAGAACATGAAGCGTCAATCGGTTGAGTTAGGCGTGCAGATCGTGCTTGCTTTATGAAACCACCGATATTAAATATTATTTGGCGTTATCAGTTTTGGCTTAATCATCATTCTGATTTGACCATGCTAATGAGAGTACAGTTAGTCTGAAATCGGCGGCGTCCTGTCGAATCGAAAGAAGCCACGCCACGCAATAGTTTAAGTTTGGCTATCTTTCGGTCCGCCGGTGGCAGCCAGAATGGAAGAAATCTTATTTCGTCCTTCAGCAGGGCGCGGCCGGTTAATGCTATTTTGTTGCCAAATGCGCTTTTCTGTAATGTCTAAAAGGGGCTTTTGCTTGTATATTTCGTCCCTGTTGATTGTGGTGACGGCACGTCATACATATTGTATGGCTGTCAATACGGGTACCGCGTTCGCCATACAATGTGCATTTATCCGCCGTACAGTGAGTACTCAAAGGAAAAGTAGCAAAGCGTTGTGCAATAAAGTGTAAAATGGTTGCGCTAAAGCTTTAAAACAACAATATGTAATAGCCTGAATGAAGAAGAAGATAAATAAACTGGGTTTACTCGATACCAAGAAGCGTTTCTGTCTCATTTAAAAAATTTGATGAAAATAGCGCCCATCTGGCTTCCTTTGCAAGCGGTTGGCAGCAGTTATTATGGATGAGTAGCCTTAGAGAAGTTTTGAAACTGCATAGTGTTTCCATAGTTTCAAATTTTCAGAAAAATAAGCACGCTTATACCTAAAGTCGATGGGAGCGCATTTGATGCAATGGTTATGCCCGCTTCGCCCAATTCCCGACCCAGTAATACATCTTACTATCCATACTTATAGAAACCTGCACTACTCATCAAAGGGTGTTGCAAGAAAATATCACGTCTTTTATCATGAAGCTAGAAGCACTCATGATATGGGTGCTTTCAGCGCTATTCAACGCTTTGTGTTTTCTGCGGCATGCTCGTAAAAGGTATCGCAAACTACCGTCAGGGCCTATAGACTGATAACCTCCGCATATCACTTCAGCATGAGCTGTGGTGCATCTACGTATGTTTTCGCACCACAGGCACTGCGCATAACAAGGTCGGCGTCAATAAAAAGGACACATTCTCCTACGTGCTTCTTGTTGAGCAGTTTCTGATAACGCCGCGTCCTGTGTTTGTGGGCGGCGAGGTAACGACAACCTTCTAATTTGCCAATACACGCTGTTGGTCTAACTAATACGGCACGTATTGGTAGACGCCATCATCGGCAACAATAATCTCCCAATCAAGCCCATCAGCAATACGCTCTGCCTGCAGCATGAGAGATCCTACAAGCACCTCTACAATCATCGTTAGGTGGGAAACTAAGATAGAAATCATGATAACTTGTCTGTCAGATAGTTAGCAGTAATGCTTGTTTTGCTTTTTATCACCTCTTCAGGTGTGCCTGTACATACAATTTTTCCCGCCATTATTACCACCTTCTGGGGCCAAGATCGATAATCCAATCAGCACATTTTTATAACGTCCAAATTGTGCTCAATAACAAGCACTGTGTAGCACGCTCAATAAGTGCATTGAAGGCTTTCAATAGTCTGCTGA